>JGI994J12354_10001340_pt1 | contig 24981 bp, 29 predicted proteins | sample IntmicLarv3ML3BL_FD_12354 | JGI IMG/M metagenome (IMG submission 12354)
GCCCATTCCGTTGACCAGAGCCACCACGGCAAGTAGTGCGGTAATGAGTAAAATGACGAAATCCCGCAGCGACCACAGCCAAATGTTAGCCGTCGCCTTGAGGTTTTGCGGGTATAGATAGGTTTTCATGTTAAGGTGAATCCTGCCTTTCTGTGGCATAAGAAAAAGACCCGAGGGTATCCAGCGCCTTTATTTCGCAAACGCCTTCCCAACAGCCTTGGTGACTTGGATGGCGGTCGTGGACGCGTGAACCACTTGCGAAATGTTCATTTTCGCGCTGGTGTCCAGCCCGAATTGTTGTGCAATGCGCGGTACTTCCGTCGCCGCCAGCATGATGCCCAACCCGAGCAGAATGTGCTGGGGGAAGGTCATCAGGCCCATAAAGAGCAGGGTTGTCTGTAAAAAGGCTGTCAAACACAATGCGACAATCTGTTTGCACCATGCGTTGAAGCCGTCCGAGTACCCTCGGGGGAGGCTGAAAAGATGCAATGTGCCAACAGCCATTTGGATGATGAGAATCCCCCCGCGCTTGATGTTGGCAAAGAATATCTTGATCACGCAATACCCAAAGGCAATCATGACAACAATCGAATAGAGCCCGATTAGGACTTGACCGCCTGAAAAGAACGGCGATTGGAGGACAAGCAAACACGCCGCGCCAAGCCCCGTGTGCGGTTGTCCGGCAAACACGCGCGTCAAATCACCAGCAAAGACATTCTGCAATGTGATACAAAATTTGTACAGCTCCAATGGCACTACTGTAACAAGGCTTGCTGCCATAAACCCTTTGAGGATGTGTATCGCTGCTGTCTTGATGTTGGCCCGTCCAGTCTGCGCTTCGATGGCCACGTCAAAGATGGCGACGACCATGCCAACGCCAAACAGCGCCCAGCCAAACAAATGGAAAAATCTCAATGCGGCGGCCACCCACGGGAGTTGAAAAATCTCAACGCCGAGGTTGCCCATCGCGGTAAAAAATGTAGAAATAGCATCGTAGATGGCTGTGTAAATCCACTCCATCAAGGTGCCCCAGATGGAGGATGAGATTGCCTCCCCCGCCGCGCTGGCGGTGTCGCTAAAAAAGCCGCCGACTGTGTCAATGAGATCGCCAATCCACTCAAACATTTAGTGGTTATCTCCCTTCGTAAAGATGGCGGGGACGGCATGAACCGTCCCCGCTGGTGCCGTCCTTTAGATAATGCTCCAAATGTACAGCGGTGCGGTGACTGTGAAGATGAGGCAGGCGAAAAGAATTGCGGGAGCTGTGTACTCAAATTGGCCATGCTTCCTAAAGTCGAAATAGCATGCGCCAACCTTGACGAAGAAGAGCACAGCCAAAATCATGGTCAAGGCCGGGAATACGACATTGTCGACCACCGCTTGGATCTGGGTTTTGGCCGAAGTCCAGGTGTTTTGCACCGCGGTTGCCACGTCGCCACTCGTTCCGCTGGATGCCATCACCGTCGTCGTGAACAGGGAAAGCAGCGCGACCAGCAGAAGGGTAAAGGAAATCAGCTTAAAAAGTTTGTTGCATTTCATCAGGTTGCTCACCTCCGAATTTATTTTCGCCAAAATCAAAATGTTGGACGGAAATGCCGAGTGTCTCCGCAACATTAATTTCGCCTTGCATACCTCTCGAAATTTGGTCACCAAACACCCAAAGCTCGTCGCAATTCTCCAACACGGCAAGTCCTGCTCCCAGGCCAAGCTGCCGTTCCTGCGGATCATTGTCGTCCAAGATCAGGGCATAAAAATGCGGAACCACCGGGGCCGTTCCACACGTCAATGCGTAGTGTGCGTATTGTTTTGCGCGCTCAATGTTGCCGGGAACATCGCCTCCCAGCGGGGAGCAGATATACACCGTTTTCACTGGTCGTCGCCCTTCTTCCTGACGATGAAAAAAGCGACCACCGCGCCCAGCGCAACAGCCGCGAGGCCAATCAAAAATCCAGTCATAGTCATTCTCCTTTTTTCGCTTTGCTTTTTCTGCGCGTGGTAACGAGCATGGCCGTCACCCCAGCAGCCGTCACACACAAGACGACGAGATAGGGCCACATGGTGTTGTCTCCGGTGTTGGGGTTGTCGGGGATGGTGGGGATTGCCTCGTTGGTCGCAGTCAGTTCGATGGTCACGCCGTTTGCTGTGATATCGAAATAGATTTCCGCAGCGTTCAGCAAGTACCCCGCAGGTGCTTTGACCTCAACCCACTTGTAGCCGACGCCGTAGAGTAGCGCTTCCACACAGATTTCGCCTTGGTCGTCGGTGATAAAAATGCCCAGGTTGTTTCCAGCCGGATCGGTCAGCGCGAACTCAGCCCCAGGCAAAGGTGCGCCGGCCGCCGCATCCACTTTGCGCAAACGCACAGCACCTCGGATCAGGTAATTGTGGATTCGCATCTCGGCGATTTCATCTGGGATGATGACAGCGGTTTCCTCATCGCTCAGGACATAGCCCGTCGTCAAGACGGAGCCAAGCTCCAGCACCTTGTACTCACCGCTTGGCAGTCCCTCGATGATTATTTCGCCGTTTTGGTCCGTGACGACTTCGATTGTGACCTTTTTTCCAGCGACGGTTTCTCCCGTGATGGTGAAGGGTACGCCGGAGACAGGCGTCGTTTTCCCCTCGAAGGTCTTGATGATGCGCAGACCGCCGCGCAGAATATTGTTGGCAATCGGTTTGCCGTTATTGACTGCAATTCGCACCACCGCCGTGTTCTGCCCAGCATATTCGAAGTTGACGGGATATTGCTCAGTTGAGAGCTGGTATTGCCCATCCGTGGTCAGTTCGCGAACATATGCTTTGCTGCTTGCAGGTAAGTCGGTGAGGAATGCGATTTGTTCCTGGGCGTTTGCCCACGCCGTTTCAAGCAATCCGTCCTGCGGGATGATGCTCCCATCTGCCGCAACCATGTTCTCGGCAGCAAACAAACCGAACGACACAGCCAAGATTTCGCCGTTGTTCCCGATGACGAATTCTGTGTCTTGTTCCATTTGCTTGGTCAGCTGGAGCACCGCCTTTTGCCTCTGGTTGGTGATGATGGCCGCCGACGTGACAATCTCAACGGTTTGCCCCGCGTAGGCCAGTTCAACCATCACTTCCTCGCCGCTCAAAACCATGCCATGCGGCGCGATGCGCTCGACGATTTTGTATCGCCCGAGGTAAAGCGGTTTGGATGTCGCCCCGTCTTTTGTCGTCATCAGTGTGTCGACCACGGTACCAGCGGTCGCTTTGGTGTCGGCGTTGAGAATAATATCCTCTGCCGCCACAATGTCAAAAATCGCGCCAGCCAAACCTTGGGTTTCATAATGCGGCTGATATTTTCCTTCTTGCTCCATCACACTAGCAAAGACCTCCCCCTGCTTCGTCACATGGATTTGCCCCATCTGCGGAGCGTTATTCTTGACCACAGTGATGGTCGTTTCGGTTCCATCCACGTCGAACAGAACAGGCTCGGAGTCCAGCACATAGCCCCAAGGGCCTTGAACTTCGATCAGCTGGTAGCCATGGCTTATCGCCAGCGGTTGCGGCAGCATAAGCCAGCCCTGGTCGTTGGTGTAGAAGGTGTCGATATCAGTCGGCGTGGGGTATTCGATGTGCTGGGCGATGATGTCCCCGTTCGGGTCTTTGATCTGAAAACCGATGCCGCTGGCGGTGATCAGCTCACCCGTTTCAGAGTCGCGCTTTTCCAGCCGAATTTTAGCGAAAAAGGGCGCGTTATTGATAAGGTAGCGGTAGACTTTCCCGTTCTCGCTGATATAGACCGTAAAGTCTTGGATCTTTTCCGCACCTGACCAGCCAAAACGCTGATGGATGGTGTAAACCCCATATGGGAGATCCTTGGAGATCGAATAGCCATTTTCGTCACACACCAGCACATCACGTTCGGTCGGCTTGGCGGCGGCGTAACTGCCAGCAGACTTGAGGAACAGCTCAAACTCGGCCCCCTCTTCGGGCGTTTCGATCTGTGTCGAACCATCGTCGGTGTGTTTGATAATCGCCACACGACCTTTGATGACTTGCTCCGTCACAGTCTTGGTTGTGGTATTACGTTCGACCGTGTAAAGAGTTGCCTCCGAGCCGATGGTGTGGAGGGTCGGATCGAGAAGGTACCCTTCGCTGGGGGTGATCTCTTTGAGCGTCCAACCACTCCCGCAGGGATAATAGGACGTAGTGAATTGGCTGGACGCGTCGGTGGTATAGGTTTCCTGTAGCACACCATCCTTGAAAAGGCCATACACGGCCCCACCCAGCTTGGCGTCGCCTTGGGCGGTGGTGGTCTCGCTGTCCTGTTTGGTTATGGTCACGCGAAACTTTTTCAAGCTATTAACAAACCGCACGGTGGCCGTCTGCGAGGCCACGACCGTCACAGTTTGGCTTTGCTGGGCGGCGTACCGGGTCGGTACAGTCTCCGTGACAGTATAGGTTCCGGCTTTTAGGCCGGGGATTTCAATTTCGCCATTCGCCCCGGTCGTTACCGTTGTGTCCACGCCATCGCCTGTGACACGGAAGGAGATCCCCGCAACCACGCCGTCCTCCGAGGATTTTACGATCTTCAGGCTGCCGTAGCTCGGAGGGGTAGTGCCGCGACTGGTCGATTCATCCATATCCAATCGTTCCGCAATATACCCGACGGTTGTTTGATTATCCGGGTCAACAGGCGAAAACCAGCAGAAATTGGATGGGCCCTTACTGGATGACCCTGACAGCGTTACCGAGTATTGCTTGTTTGCGGTACTGCTGCTTACAGGGATGGCGACCGAAATGGTTTCATTCGTTGTTCCGCTGGATGGGGTGATTGTACTGCCAGCAGGGAGATTATGGTTACTGATATTCCAAGCATCCAAATCGTTTACATTAACATTAATGGTTGCTCGAAAATAACCGTTACTTTCATGAAATATCATGGGCGACGCTGATACGGTAAAGTCCCTTGCTTTTTCCGCATTGCTTACCGCTTCGTTGTAGAGTGTTCTCGACAAGTTAAAGGCTACCTCTTGCCCCACAACAGCAGACTGCTCCATAAAGTATTCCTCGGGTTTTGCGTTGATCACACCACGATGACCAAGCCAAAAACGCAGAGCCGTTTGTGTTGCCATATAGGTCTGTTGCCATGTTAAACCATTTGGAACAACAGGATTCCCATTGGCATCATTGTGCAATCCTTTTTCCAATATCAGTTGGATGCCATTCCGGGTCGTCACATCAAACCGCGCCAGCGGATTTGTGTTGGCGATACCTTTCATTCCAGTGGCACTTGCAAGTTCCTGATCCAAGCAAAAAAGGAAAATGCTGTCGCCAATTGTTGGTGCATCACCGGGTGCACCATATGGGTTCAAGGTGTTGTACCAATGGTAATTCCCGGTACTGAGGGAGCCAGCGGGAAATTTTGCAATCGAAAAATCCCATGCGAGTTTTCCAATGGATACTTGCTCGGGAAAGCCTACGGCGGCGACAGTTGTTGCCGGAATCATGCCAATAAGGCTGCTAAGAACTAACAGCATGATTAGCAATCGTGCAATCATAGTTTTCATTTTTCTCTCCTTTTGTACGCGAAAAGGCCAGCATATTCATGCTGACTAAACAAAAAAGCAGAACATTACTGTCCTGCTTGTCGCCAAGGCCTTTTGTTACGTTATCCTGCCGTTGTAGAGCAAACTACAATGTAAATCATCCCTTTGTATGCGACAGCACCAACACCCAGCTTAGTCAGCTCCGGTTTTAGCAGTCCCCTCGCATGTTCTACTGCTTGTTCACCCTCTGCCCATCCGTCTTGCCAAACGCCTAAATAGGCTTCTCTTGAGACCGACTCAATGCCACTTCCACTATGGAAAATGCGTCCCGCATCTGCCATTGCAATTGCGTGATTTAGTGCCTTTTGGCATAAGGCATCGTCCAATTGTAGTTGTGGAATCGGTTTGTTAGTTTCAGGGTCTATAATCGGTGCGCGTAACGCGTTTATCGCCGCAAGCACATCATTTTTGTAAGCAAGAGGTGCAGGTTCCTTTGTTTGTGAAGCAATAGGAGTTTGTGTTGGCGTCGGCGTCGCAGGTGCTGGTGTCGGTGGCCGTGTTGCTGGCACAGGTGACGCCGACGGACGCGGCGTTGATGTCGGTGGCTTTGGCGACGCTGTCGGCCTGTTTGGCCCTACCGTGGTCGTGACGGTCGGTGTTGCAAATAGACTGGCTTCGTTCGGGGAGGCAGTAGGTGTCACCCCTTCCGAAGGTGTGGGATCCGCTGTCCCTGTCGGCGGTGTGGGCGTCAGCGCCTGCACCAGGCTTGTTTCTGCCGGTGAGGGTGTTGGCGTCAGCGACAACTCTGCAGCTGTCGGCGTCGGAGATGGTGTCGTTGCCGGTGCTGTCTGTTTCTTGGCACACCCCGTCATCCCGATAAATATCAACAGGATGGCCAATGCAGCGCTGAGAATGGGTTTTTGCTTAGTCAAAAGTTTCCGCATGGTTATCCCTCCCTTCCGCGACCAGTATACCGACTAACACCGCAAAAGTCCAGCGTTTTCAATGCTTTTGTGTCACCAGCCGCGCTGATAAATCAGGCCGCCGTTTACCCTCCCATCGTTTGCCCTTGGCTCTCGTCCGGGTCTGCGGTTTGGCTTTCTTCCGCATCTTGCTCATCAGCGGCCTCCTGTTCATCTTGAATGGGGGCCTCGCCCAGCTCTTGCGCGGCCAGCTTTTGCTCATAGGAAGCCATGACCGCTGCGGTCATCTGCTCACGAGCTTTGGTGGAGACGGCGTGGAAAAGATCATTGTATTTATCGCCGGTCTTGTACGATGGCATTGCGACAAACAAACCGTTCTTTCCGCTTTTCACGGAGATACCGCTGATCTTGTACGCCCCGGCGATGGTCATGCTGGCCATGGCGCGAGTGCTGCTGTCCGGGGTCGGATTGAGCCAGTAGACCTCGGCGCGGATTTGCGGCACGTTGTAGTCCTTCGTCAGGCCATTTTGGGATGCGGGTTTGTTCGCCTTGGGGTTATTGGTGGCAGGGGTTTGGGTTGCCATATTGTGTTCTCCTTATATTTGTTGCCCTTTCGGGGGTATGTCGTTAAGGTGCCGAAGCGGGGCCGCCCTCACCTTGCTGCATCTGCGCCCAGCGCACCGAAAGGTGAATCAACACCGTGCGCAGTTCGGTGGGCGTCAGCTCATCCAGCAACCCCATCAGCAGATGCCCGCGATCCTGCGGCACCAGCAAAGGCGAACCCTCCGGCTGGGGAGTCGGCATCGGCGCTTTGCAACTGTTGCACAGTTTTTCCCGCCTGACCAAGACGGTTTTGCCGTCGTCGCCGGGGGTAAAACTCAAGATGTCGTTGCACTCGAAGCCCATCTCCACGCGGATTTCATAGGGGATGGTGATGCGGCCACGTTGGCCGAGGATTTTCAAGGTCGGGTTATTCATTGTTGTTTCCTCCAGTATGGATGCATCCATCAAAATTCGCGGCGTGTGCCGTGGGATCGGCAACCCCCTTCGGGCTGCACACAACTGCGATTATCACAATTGGCAAAGCAGGGACAGGAACGGCACTGTTCATCGCAATCGACATACACCAACGGACAGGAAGCACACATGTCGTCGCAGATGATTTCACCTAAATCCTCAGTGTTCAGTGCGTGGACAATCAGCGTGCCATCCTCAGTCACGTGGGTTTCCAGCACCGTGTCCGGGCCGATACCCAGCGCGTCGTATTCCTCGGCGGGGATGGGCAAAAACTTAAACTCAGCCATAGATAATTTTCCTTTCAGTCAATAGCCGTTCGCGCTCGGCCTGGTCGTCCAGCAAGGTCAGCTGGAGAAATTCGCGGGCGCGTTCGGTGGTGTCGTAGTTAGCAATCAGCAGTTCGGCGTACATCGCGCCGCCCTCGTACCGCTGGGCCATACTGTTAAGGCGTGAGGTTCCCTCAATAATTAAGCCGGGCCGAGCATATAGCTCGCGAATTTCCGGGCAGTCGTTATACGAAAGCAAGAATTTCCCCTCAATATTGCACAGCACTTCGGCCAGCCGTTCGTGATCGGCGGCGGTAAAGTTGACGTCCTCGTAGTAACCCTCTGTTGCAAAGTAAGGGGGATCACAATAAAAGAACGCCCCAGGGCGATCGTATTGGCGAATCAGGCGTGCAAAATCGAGATTTTCCACAATGACTTTTTGCAATCGTTGGTTACATTGGCGGATCAGCGGGAAATTCGCCCACATGGGATGCGGTTGTAAGCTATAGCTATCCAGCTTCGATGCGTAGCTCAGGCGAATGAGCTGGTAAAACATCGCTGCGCGTTTGACATCCGGCAACTCAGTCGGCGTTTTGAGCACCTTTCGCAAATACTTAAAATCCAGCCGCGAATTGATTGTAAATTCCAGCGCCTCAATCAGTTGCTCAGGGCAATCGCGGACGCAGCGGTAGAGGTTGGTCAGGTTGGGGTTGAAATCGTTGTAGACCTCAAAATCGCCTCGGGGCGGCTTGTGAAACAGCACCCACCCGCCGCCGCCGAACACTTCAATGTAACGGCTATACCCCAAGGGGAAGCGAAGCAAAATTTCATCCCGCAACGCCCGCTTTCCCCCAACCCAAGACATAAAACTGTTGATAATTCTCACCCTTTCTTGCGTGGCAGGGTGATTTGCGCGGGTAACAAAAAAAGGTCGTTTGCTGTGTTATCCACGCAAAACGACCCCGCGATGTTTTTTGTTGTTATGGTACGGTTATGTCATGTCCATGCCTTGACTTTCGTCCTCGTCCATATCCTCACTTTCCTGTTCAATTTCAGAATCCAGCGCATCGACCAAATCGCAGATCAACCGCCCATCGGTAAACTCGACGGCTTTGACAAAGGCGGCAAGGGCATCGGGGTAGCGTTTCCGAACCACCGGCGCACACGGCGCGTTGTCCATATGTGGCACGCCACCTGCATACTCCCCAATCTCCATTCTGCCGTCCGACAAGACCTCAATATACATGCCCTCGTCGCCACCGCGAAAAAAACGCCCTCCGCGACCTGCCAAGCTGAAAGACTCATCCTCACACCATCGCAAACCACTCCCTTGAGCGCGCGCCAACCATCCCCGAATTTCATTTGTTTTCATGTCCGTCAACCTCCTTCAACAGAAAAAACCCGCTGATTCAATGATTTTCAGCGGGCTGTATGTAAATCGTCATGATTTATCGTCACGTGGGTTCAAAATCACAAAATAGCTAAAAACACTGTTTTGCATCTACAAATCACGGGTTGAAAAAACAAGCTAAAAAGTAGCAAAAAACCCGCCTATTCAGCGGGTTTTTTGCCGTTGCATCTTTTTTGTGCAACAATCCTGGTGCGGACGGGGGGACTTGAACCCCCATGGGATTTCTCCCACTACCACCTCAAGGTAGCGTGTCTGCCATTCCACCACGACCGCGCCGTGCAAAATATTAGCACATTGCGGGGGGTTTGTCAAACTTTTATCAGACTTGGCGGCTACCGGGTTTGTAGGCCGTCGAACCCTCTTTGCACAAGGGGCATTCGGCGGGGTCGTAGTTGGCGATGTCCAGTTTGATCAACGAGCGCAGGGGCACCTCGCCGTAGTTGGCTTTTCCGCCCGAGCGGTCGGCAATCACGCCCACGCCCACGGGCACGCCACCCAGTGCGCGCACCATCTCGACCGTCTCGCCCACCGAGCCGCCCGTGGTTACGACGTCCTCAACGCACAGCACGCGAGTGCCGGGTTTGAGCACAAAACCGCGGCGCAAGGTCATGGTGCCGTTTTCGCGCTCGGAAAAATAGTTGGGTACCCCCAGCTGCCGGGCGACTTCATAGCTCATCAGGATGGCGCCGATGGCCGGGCCGACGACCAGTTCAACGTTATCATCGCGGAACATCTCGGCCAGCGCGCCGCACAGCAGTTCGCTGTCGGCCGGGTTGACAAACAGCTTGGCACATTGGACGTATCGCGCGGCGTGACGGCCGCTTGTCAGCTGAAAATGGCCCTCCAGGATCGCCTGGTTGCGCAGCAGTACTTCCATCACTTGTTCGTGGGTTAACATTGCAATCCTCCTATAATTGTGTTGATGTCTTCGATGCCGTGGCGTTGGCCGTATTGTTGCAGTTCCTCCAGCATGCGCAAGGGCGATGTGGGATCAACAAGCAGGGCCGTGCCGACCTGCACCGCCGTCGCGCCCGCCAGCAAAAAGGCCACGATGTCCTCGCCCGTCATGATGCCGCCCATACCCATGATGGGGATCGTGACGGCCTTGGCGGCCTCCCACACCATACGCAGGGCCACAGGACGCACCGCAGGGCCGGAAAGCCCGCCCGTGACGTTGGCCAGGATGGGCTTGCGCGCGTGGATGTCAATCGCCAGGCCCGTCAGCGTGTTGATCAGGCTGAGGGCGTCTGCCCCGCCTTCCTGCGCGGCGATGGCGCACTCGGCAATGCTGGCCGTGTTGGGCGTCAACTTGACCATCAGCGGCACATTGCCGCAATGGGGTTTGACGGCCGCCGTGATGGCGCGCACACTCTCGGGCTTGACGCCAAAGGCCACGCCGCCCTCACGCACATTCGGGCAAGAGATGTTCATCTCGATGATGTCGGGGCCAAGCGCCGCCGCGCGTTGTGCCATCTGGATGTAATCCTCCTCGGCGGATCCGGCAATGTTCATGATCTTGGCCGTGTCCTGCTCGCGCACCCAGGGCCACTCGGCCCGCTCAAAGGCGTTGATGCCGGGGTTTTGCAGGCCGACGGCGTTGAGCATGCCCGAGGGCGTCTCGGCCACGCGGGGCGGCGGATTGCCCGCCCGCATCTTGGGGGTCAGGGCTTTGAGACTGATGCCGCCCAGCGACGGCAAGCCGATCAAGTCCTCGATCTCCCGCCCAAACCCTGCCGTGCCCGAGGCCGCGACGATGGGGTTGCGCAGGGTGACGCCGCAAAAGTTGATTGCCGTCTTCATACTTCCACCTCCGCCAGCGGGAAGACCGGGCCGTCGGCGCACACGCGCGGATAGGCACCGGATTTGGTCTTGCACACGCACACCCGACAGACGCCGTAGCCACAGGCCATACGCTGTTCCATCGACACCCAAGCCGGGATGTGAGGGAAACCCGCCATCGCCCCTTGCAGGGCGCGGATCATGGGCGTCGGGCCGCAGGAGACGACGGCGTCGGGTTCGCCCTGCGCCATGGCCGCCAGCACCAGCTCATGCACGTAGCCCTTGGTGCCCAAGCCGCCATCGTCGGTAGCGATGTCCAGCCCGCCAAAGGCGCTGAACTGCTCCTGATAATAGGCGAACTCCGCCCCGCGGTACCCGGCAAAGGTGCGCACCGTGCGTCCCTGCCCCGCCCACCGCCGCGCGGCGTAATACAGCGGTGCGACGCCCAAGCCACCGCCCACCAACCACACCTCGCGGGCGGTGTCGGGCAGCTCAAACGTCTTGCCAAGCGGCAGCAGCACCTTGGTGCTGTCCCCCGCCTTCATCTTACACAGCGCCTGGGTGCCCTCGCCCTTGGGTTGGATGATCAGCGTCAGCTTGTCGCCAACATAATCAGCCACCGAGATGGGTCGGGGCAGCAATACGCCTTGCGCCGGGGAGTGCACTTGGGCGAACTGGCCAAAGGTGATGTCCAGCCCCTCCCCCACCTCGAGCACCATTTCGACGGCCCCCGTGGCGATGGCTTGGCGGGACAGGACAGTGGCGTTGACGGTCACGGGCGTCATGTCGTCGCCTCCCGCAGGGCCTTTTGCATGTCCAGTGCCTCGCGGCGAGCCGCAGAGACAAAGTCGTCGGTATCTTGCTTTTGCCAGGCCGCCAGCAGCGAGCGGCTGGCGTTGACGACGGCACCACCGCCTTTGGCGTCAAAGCACCCGGCCAGATCCTTGGCCGTGCCACCCTGCGCGCCGTAGCCGGGCACCAGGAAGAATGTCGAGGGATGCGCCTTGCGCAGGGCCACCGACTGCTCGGGCCAGGTCGCTCCGACCACGGCACCAACCGCCGAGTAACCACGCTCACCCACGGTGTCCTTGCCCCAGTCCTCGATCAGGCAACCCATGCGCTCGTAGACCCGTTGGGGGGCCGTCGCCAGGTCGCCGACCTTGCCGTCCATGCCGGCCACCAGCCGTCCCATGCGCGCATAATCTTGCTCGTCGCCGCCCGTGTCCTGCAAGTCGCCCGCCGAGGGGTTGGAGGTGCGGCAGAGCACGAAGATGCCCTTTTCGGGTGCGTATTTGGTGAAGGGTTCAATGCCGTCGCGGCCCAGATAGCCGTTGACGGTGAGGATGTCGCACTCGAAGTCGGCCCCCTTTTCGAAGAAGGCCGCGGCATAAGCCGTCGCCGTCGCACCGATGTCGTTGCGCTTGGCGTCGGCGATGACGACGTAGCCCATCTCTCGGGCCATTTTCAGGGTCTTGGAGAAGGCTTCCATGCCCTCTAACCCCAGCATTTCGTAATAGGCGATTTGCACCTTGACGCAAGGCACAATATCAGCCAAACCTTCGAGCAAGGCGCGGTTATAGGCCAAGATACCCTGAGCGGGCGTCCGGTGCAGGGCCGAAAACTCCTTTGGCAGGTGGGACACCTGGGTATCCAACCCCATGACCGTCGGGTTGTTGACGCGCTCAATGCGTTGGGCCAATTTGTCGATGATGTGCATACGCTCTCCCTCTCCTTACAGTACTTTGTTCCCGCCGACCAAGACGCCGACGGCTTTGCCAACCACTTCCACGCCGCCAAAGGGCGAGTTCTTGCCCTTGGAGACAAACTTTTCAGGGTCGATGACCCAGGCCACGTCGGGATCAAACAGCGAGATGTCCGCCGCCGCGCCGATTTGCAGGGCCCCTCCCGGCAGTCCAAGCACCTTTGCCGGGGCGTGGGACATCAGGTCAATCAGCTGCATCGGCGTCGCCAATCCACTGTCAACCAAGGCTTTTTTGCTCAAGGTAAAGGCCGTCTCCAGCCCGCTGATGCCGTTGGCCGCCAGCTCGAACTCGACGTTCTTTTCGTCGGCATGATGGGGGGCGTGGTCAGTGGCGATGCAGTCGACCGTGCCGTCAAGCAGGCCCTCGATCAGGGCTTGCTGATCGTCTTGCGTGCGCAAGGGCGGGTTGACCTTGGCCTTGGCGTCCCAGGTCGCGCACAGGGCGTCGGTGCCGGCCAGATAATGGGGCGCGGTCTCGGCCGTCACCTGCACGCCCAGGCTCTTGCCCCAGCGCACCAGATCCACCGAACCCCGCGTCGACACATGGGCGATATGCACGGGCAGTCCGTAGGCTTTGGCGATGACGATATCGCGCGCCACCATGGTCTCCTCGGCCGCGCGGGTATTGCCCCGCAGCCCCGCGCGCGTGGCCTCGTGACCCTCGTTCATCAAGCCGCCCGCCACCAGGTCCAGGTCTTCGGCGTGGCTGATGATCTTCTTTCCAAACTGATTGGCATACTGCATGCACAGCCGCATCAGGCGGCCCGAGGCGATAGGGTGTCCGTCGTCGGAAAAGGCCACGCACCCCGTCTCCACCAGTTCGCCGATGGGGGCCATATCCTCGCCGTGCAAGCCGCTCGTCGCCGCGCCGATGGGGTACACACGCGCCTGTCCCGCCTCCGCCGCGCGGTCGAGGATCAGCCGCGTCACCGCCGCCGAGTCGTTGACGGGATCGGTGTTGGCCATGCAGCACACCGCCGTAAAGCCCCCCGCCGCCGCCGCGCGCGCACCCGTGGCGACATCTTCTTTGTATTCATAACCCGGCTCGCGCAGGTGGGTGTGAATGTCGATCAGGCCGGGCGTCACCCACAGGCCGGCGGCGTCGATGGTCTCGCCCGTCGTTTGCAGTCCCGCACCAATCGCGGCAATCACGCCGTCGCGCACCAGCACGTCGGCGATTTCATCTCGCCCGCTCGCCGGGTCGATCACCCGGCCGCCCTTGATCAGCAGCTCCATCACTCGCCCTCCTTTGTCATCAGGTACAGCAGGGCCATGCGCACGGCGACGCCGTTGGTCACCTGCTCTTCGATCTTGGAAAACGCCCCGTCGGCGACATCCGACGAAATCTCCGCCCCGCGGTTCATGGGGCCGGGGTGCATGACCAGCACGTCGTCCCGCGCCGCCGACAACCGCTTGGCATTGATGCCGTACAGTGCCGCGTATTCGCGCACATCGGGGAACAGCCCCCGTTGTTGTCTTTCTTTTTGCACGCGCAGGCCCATCACCACATCGGCCCCGGTCAGGGCCTCTTCGACGTCGGTGGTCACTTGCGCGCCCATATCGCCGATGCCCATGGGGATCAGTGTCGGCGGACCGGCCAACCGCACATTGGCCCCCAGCGTCAGCAGGGCCCACAGGTTGCTGCGCGCGACGCGCGAATGCAAGACGTCGCCGACAATGGCGACCGTCAGGCCGTCAAACCCGCCGAACCGCTCGCGCATGGTGAACAGGTCCAACAGGGCCTGAGTGGGGTGCTCGTTCATGCCGTCGCCGGCGTTGATGATGCCGCACTCGCAGTGTTGCGCCAGCAGCATCGGCGCGCCCGCCATGGGGTGGCGCACGATCAGCACGTCGGTGCCCATGCGCTCCAATGTCCGCCCAGTATCCAGCAGGGTCTCGCCCTTGGCCACGCTGCTGGCCGAGGCCGAGATATTGGCCGCGACTGCCGACATATATTTGCTGGCCAGCTCAAAGCTCATGCGGGTGCGGGTGGAGTTTTCGTAAAACAGCGTCACGATGCTCTTGCCCTGCAAGTGGGGCAGGCGTTTTGTGCCGCCCAGGATCAGCTTTTTCATCTGCTCGGCGGTATCCAGCACCAGGGTGATCTGCTCGGCGCTGAAGTCCCGCATGGACAGGCAATGTTTGATGGTTGGCATTTATTCTTTCCCTCCGCTGACAGGGGTGGGATCTTCCTCAATCGTCACCGAGTCCTCGCCGTCGATCTCGGCCAGGCGCACGCGCACAAACTCATTGTGCGAGCTGGGCAGGTTTTTGCCGATAAAATCCGCGCGGATGGGCAACTCGTGGTGGCCGCGGTCGACCAGCACAGCGTAGCGGATGACCGCGGCGCGGCCCATGTCCAGCAGACAGTCCATCGCCGCCCGCGCCGTGCGCCCCGTGTAGAGCACGTCGTCAACCAGTACCACCCGCTTGTCTTTGATGGCAAACAGGATGTCGGTGCCCTTGACTTGCGGGTGCTCGCGCAGTTGGGACAGATCGTCGCGATAGAGCGTGATGTCCAGCGTGCCGACCTCGGGCCGCACGCCCTCGAACTTTTCGATCAGGTCGGCCAACCGCCGCGCCAGCGGAACCCCCCGCCGATGGACGCCCACCAGGCACAATCCCTTACAGTCCTTGGCATCCTCGATAATTTCATGGGCGATGCGAGTGACACTCCGCGCCACCTGCATGCTGTCCATGACAACCGCCTTAACGTGCATAATCTCCCCTCCCCGCGCTGTTTTTGGCCATAAAAAAGCCTTGCCGTGATTGCACGACAAGGCTACAGATCCCAAATCTTCGCTGCCTTGCCGACCTCTCGTGCCGAATTAAAGGCGTTGCTGGTTACGGGAACACTATATCATATTCGCCGTGGAGGCGTCAAGTGAGCTTCGCCTTGCGAAAACTCCAGGACAACCAGCCAAAGGCCGCCAAAAACGCCAATGGAATGCCCACATCAAGGATGCGCGCCGCCACCAAGTTCGTCGCAGGCGCATGTAACAAATAGGTAAACCAAAGCGCACTCTTGTTTGTAAAAAACAAATTCCCTACCGTTTGAGTGCCATAGAACATCCAGTATGCCGCCCAACTGACCAACCCAAACAGAGCAAACCCTTTTCCTCCTTTTTTTGCCGCAAACAAAATCGCAATAATCCAAAGGAAAACAAAGCATACTGTTGGCAGGTGAGCCAACACCCCTACGCCCGGGCCTTTCCCCTTGAGCAACAGCAAAACAAACAACAACCCGGGCAAACTAGCCAAGAGTGCCCCGGCAAATATCAACGAGGTCAGCGACTTTTTCTCTTTCACAAAAATCCTCCTTAATCATCATCTCCGCGATCGCGAAGAAACAATTCTTTTCCCTTTATGTAAAAGCCTCCTTGCTCTTTCACTGCTCGCATCTTAGCACACGAAAACTGCCATGTCAACTTTTATCGTATATCATCAGGCTCGCCGTATTTACTTTTCCGTTCCGTGTATCGCCCCCCGTATCGTCATTGCGGACTTGATCCGCAATCTCAATCGCTCAACCGCCCGGCCCCTACGATTTCAACCTGCGCTCAGCCTTTTTGTTTAGTGCCCTACGGCTTCCGCGCCAGATACAACACAATATCATCCAACAGCGTAATCTTGCCGCCTTGATTGTCAATCGCCGCCTTGACGCCCTGGATCAGGCCCTTGCGATCCGATTCCTTCAGCGTCAAATGCCCCGACTGGATCAGCGACCACGAAAGAAAATCATCGGCGCTGTATTCCCGTGTCTCGTAGTAATGTCGACACTCAAAATCCACAAACCCGTGCTTGTCCACATTGCTATATGCCAGGCTGCACGTATATGGCGTTTGGGGATGAAAATACGCATCGTAAACCTTTTGTATTTCCTGATACAGCGCTTCGTTTGGCGTCCGATAATCGGTGCGCGTGAGCATCATGGCAAAGGTGCCGCCATGTTTGAGCAGCGCATACACCTTGGGGAACCCGATCTCCTCGGGGATCCATTGGATGGTGGCGGCGGAATACACCAGATCAAACTGTTCGCCGCCAAAATCATGTGTCTCAAAATCCGCGTTGACGATGCGAACAGTATCGTACTTGCCGAATTTCTTTTGCATCGCCGCGCTAAAATTCTCGCCCAGCTCAATCGCCAGATAATCGCACCCCGCCTGCACAACCGGCGGCGTCGCCTGCCCCGTTCCCGGGCCAATTTCCAGCGCCGACTTGCCGGGGCCAAGCCCCGAATGCGCGATCATGTCAGCAAAGCATTCGTCACAATAACAGCTCCGCCACTTGTCAAATTCCTCAGGCGGCACGCTGAGGTCAAAGATTTTCCGATAGTCCATTCTCTTTCCCTCTCACCACTCTGGGATTTCATCCGGCAGCTTCTCTGCCCACTCGCTCCCGCCAATTCCCCGCAACCGCCGCAAAAAGTCCTCGGGCGGCAAGGCGGTGAATGACATCTTGTCGCCTGTCTCGGGGTGGTTGAGCGACAGCCGCGCGGCGTGGAGCATTTGGCGGGCGCCCGGCACGCCGCTGCCGTATTGGGGATCGTCGAGCACGGGGTGGCCGATGTGGGCCATGTGCACGCGGATTTGGTGGGTGCGGCCCGTGTGGAGTTTGCACAGCAACAGTGCCCCGGCGGCATAGTTTTCCAGCGCGCGCCAATCGGTCGTCGCCGCCCGGCCCGTGGGCACCACGGCCATGCGCTGGCGATCCCTGGGGTGGCGGCCCACCATTGCATCCACCCGCCCCTCCAGCTCGCCCATGGGGCGCGCCACCAGGGCCAGGTATTCCCTGCCGCAGTCGCGCCGGGCCAGTTGGTCGGTCAGCGAGGCGTGGGCCGCGGGCGTGCGCGCCACGACCATCAACCCTGAGGTCATCTTATCCAGTCGATGCACGATGCCCGGCCGCGTGGCATCCCCCGGCAGTTCGCCATAGCGCGCCAGCAAACCCGACACCAGCGTGTCGTCGGCGTGCCCCGCCGCAGGGTGCACGACCAAGCCTGCCGGCTTGTTGATCACGACGATCTCGCCGTCCTCATACACAACATCCAACGCCATCTCGCAGGGCGCGGGGCCGTCGGTGGCATCGCGCATTTCGACACACAGGCAATCGCCCTGCGCCAGCGACGTCCGCGGCGCAAGCACCTCATCGCCCCGCGTGACTTTGCCCTCGCGCAACAGGCGTTGGGCCGCCGAACGCGACAGATCCAACCCCTGCGCCAGCGCAACATCAGCTCGCTGCCCGTGGCACTCCGGCGGCACCCGCCACTCATTTTGCATGCTTTTCATCCCAAGGCAACTTGATCTTGCCAAACAACATCAGCCCCGCAAACAACACGCCGCCGCACGAGATGCAGATGTCAGCGACGTTAAAAATAGCAAACCGCACAAAGGTAAACTCGAACATATCCACCACGTAGCCATACAGGGCGCGGTCGATGACGTTGCCCACCGCCCCGGCCAGCAACAACACGACGGCGACATAGCCCCAGCCCTGCACACGATATTTTTTGTGGAACAGCAGCACCAGCAGCAGGGCGACAGCGGGCACCGTCAACAGCAAAAACCCAACGCGAAAACCCCGCAGCAGCGAGAAAAACGCCCCATCGTTGAGGACGTAGGTCAAATCCAACACGCCGGGCACCACTGTAATGCTGTCGCCCCTTGGCAGCAGCCACATATGTGCCATGAGTTTGGCCACCTGGTCCAAAAGCACCAGCCACGCCGCCACAAAAAGCCCGTTGACAGAGGGGCCCTTTGCCCCGGCAACCAAGCGGTTTTGTCCCATGCGCCACCCCCTTTTTTCTCAAGGGTTATTGTACCATAATCAAATACGGTTGTTCAAATTGTGCAGGGCCGACTCCAGCCAGGCCGAGAATTGGGGCCAGTTGTCCACCAGCGCCGTGGTCAGGATATAGCCGATCAGGGCCGCCAGCACCGAAAACCCCAAAAAGGTCCCCACGCCCCGCGCCACGCCCGCCAAAAAGTGCCGCCAAACCAACCGCTTGTTGGAAAGCAGGCTGTCCGCCGCCTCGCGCAGGCGATAGGTTTCCAATATTTTTTCAATCCGCGACACCCGCCGTTGCATGGGGTCGTTGGGCTTTTTTCTGCGGGCCAAAGCACACCTCCCACGCGCGGGGTCAAGATGCCTTTAGTTTGCAAAATGCCGCCAATAAAAGTCCTCCAGTTTTTGGGTGGCCGCGCCGCCCGCCGTGCTGCGCAGTGTCAACCTGCCCTCGCCCGCCCCCGGGCCCATCAACTCGCCCAGCCGCCGCACCGTGCCCTCGTTGCCGTCAAACACGGGCACTCCGGGCAGGGCCGCCTCCAGCGCGGGGCGCGCAAAACAAAAGTGTGTACACCCCAGCACGACCGCCCCGGCTTGATTCAAATCATGGGCCGTCCTCGCCATCAGGCTCGCGACGACGACCGCAATGTCGCCCCCACCCTCGACGACTTCCACCAACTCCGGGGCCGGGGTATGCCAAAACTCACCTTGAATGCGTTGCTCGAGCTGAACAAACCGAGCCAACCCCAGCGTCGCCTCGGTCGCCAGCACCCACACGGGACGCTCATCCGCGGCCTCCCGAGCAGGGCGCAGCGCGGGTTCAATGCCAATAATTGGGATGGCCAGCCGCGCGCGCAGGGCGTCCACGGCACTGGCCGTCGCCGTATTACAAGCCAGCAACACCGCCTCGCATCCATCCGCCACCAGCTCATCACACAGTTTATCTACCCGTTCCGCCACGATCTCGGGGGCCTTCGTGCCGTAGGGGCAAAAAGCCTGATCGGCCACATACACATATTCGTGCCCGGGCAAGCAATGCCGCGCCAGCGCCAACACGCTGGTGCCGCCGACGCCCGAGTCCAACATGCCAATCCGCGCCAATCCGCCGCCCTCCCCTACCGTTTTTTCTATTATAACATGCTTTGCAGGGGGCGGGCCTTTTTTGACAAAAAAGGCCCGCCCCCTGTACCCCCTCCCGAAAAAACTTATTATATTTATTGATGGTATGCGATCCTTGCACGCGACCTAGTCCTCCCTCGGCACCAACCCCCGCAACGGCGGTACGCCGTCTTTCATCAAGCTGACATTGGCGAGGAGGGCTTGGGCGAGAGGGGCGATGGCTTGCAGGGCCTCGTCTAAGCTATCCAGGTTGTTTCCAACCTCTACCAACAAACATAACCCCACGTGCTGATTAAAGCGGCTGGTGCGCAGCATGGGCTGGCGGGCCAGACCGGGGTATTGGGCGTTGATGGCGTCGGTGATAGCCTGCGCCACGGCCAGGTTGCGCCGCCAGTCGGGCTTTTGGCCATAGCTTTCATTGGGGCCGCCCTCCCCTGTCGCCACGACGAACATGATCTTGGCGGCGGGTTTTCCGTCGACCATAACGGTCTGAGGGTTGCCGTCGTCGTAATAGGCGTCGCGGTGGACGTCGATAAACAGGTCGATGGCCTGCTGCTCCTGCGCCTGCAACATGGTTTGCAGCGAGCGCGTGTAGGCTGTCGACACTTTGGGCGGCTCGTGGTTGCGCGTCGAATGCCACACCTGCATACCGCCGGCCTCCAACCGCGCGGTCAGCTCGGCCCCCACCCGTACGATGTTATAGTCCTGGTTGTCCGTGCGCCAGGGATCGGTCTCGGTATAGGGCTGCTCGCCTTTGACATAGGCTTCGGTGGTATGGGTATGATAGATAAAAACGTTCAGCGAAGCCGCCCCCGGCACCACTGTCGACGGCGGTGCCAGGGTAAAGCCGGGCATCGGCGGCTCAGCGGTAGCGATGGGTTCCTCGACCTCGGTCGTCTCCAACGCACGATCTTCCACTCCCAGCACCGCCTGGGTCACCGACTCGGGATGCCAAATGTCCGCCCCCGCCGCCGAGGCGATCATCGCCCCCCACACCGCGTCGCCCACCTGGGTGCGCGCGATGATGATGCCGGCCAGCAAAGCCAGCAGCAGTTTCCACGAGCTGACCCCCGGGCCGCCCCTGATGGCTTTTCGTTTTTCTTTGTTTCGCCGCACGGCGAGCCGCGATCTCTTGTGCATAACCTTCCACCTCCATGGGCAAAGGTATGCATTGGCGAGGATGCGCAAGAACGCGAATCACGAGGCTTATCGCCGCACAAGCTACAGCACAATCCCCCGCAATACCTTCATATCCTCATCATGCAATGCCCCATTGAGGGCGTCGGCGATCAGGGTGGACAGCTCGTCAATCAGATAATCGATATCCTTGGGCGTGACAACCATATCGCCAAAAGCACTTTTTGCCGTCTTTTCCACAGCGGCGGGCAGTTGGCGGGGCAAGTGGCCGTTGTCTTTGTCCAACAAGGCCTCGGCGGCGTCGCGGGCGATGGTTTGGGCAAAAACCACCAGCGGCACGCCGATGGCAATGCAGGGCACGCCCAGCCGCTCGCGGGTCAGGCTTGCCACGGCGTTGCCCAAGCCCGAGCCCGGCGTCAGGCCGGCGTCTGTCATTTGCAGGGTGGTGCCGATGCGTGCAGTCGCCCGCGACGCCAGCGCGTCGACGCAGATGACGCAATCGGGGTGTGTGGTCTGCACGATGCCCCGCACGACCTCGCCCGTATCCAATCCCGTCTGCCCCATGACGCCGGGGCTGATGGCCGCCACCGTGCCAAACCGCTCATCCAGCCACTGGGGCTGGGTGTCGGCGACGTGGCGGGTGATCAGCACTTTTTCCACACTGCGCGGCCCCAGCGCATCTGCCGTCATGCGGCGGTTGCCCAGGCCGATGACCAGCACGTTGCCCCGCCGCTCGGGCAGCAGGGCCCGCAACTCGTCCGCCGCCACCCGGGCGCAGGCGTCGCGGGCCTTGGTGTCCAGGAACAGCTTGGCGGGCCATTGCAACGTCGTATACTTGCCCGGTGCCTTGCCCAGCGGCTTGGCCTGATCGGGTGTCACCGTCACCCGCTGCAGGCGCACGCCGCCCAGGCGAGTGCCCCGCGTGCGCGTCCCTTGGGCATTCAGGCTCTCGACGGCCAGATCGGTTCGTGTGGCATAGGTTCGGCTTGACATCGCATCCCCCTCGTTTTCCCTTAGCCTGCCCCCTGCCTCTCCCGTTATCCGTGCACTCAACAAAAAAGCCTCGAGAGGATTTCCCTCCTGAGGCTTTCGTCGGTTGCGCGATCTTGATCAGAACCCAACAGCCGCCGACACCTTAGCGGGCGCGACGGGCCGGGGACAGGCGCGGCGAAATCAGGCCTTGTTGACCCGCTTGGCCATGCGCGACTTGGTGCGGTTGACCTTGTTCTTGTGGAAGATACCCTTCGAACCGGCGCGATCGACGGACGAAGTATACGCCTTGAACGTGGTCTCGCGGGCGGCGGTATCGTCACCGGTCATCGCCACTTCAAAGGCCTTGGCATGATATTTCACGTCGGTCTTGGTCTTGCGGTTTTGCAGACGCTTCTTCGCCGAGACCAACACGCGCTTCTTGGCAGACTTAATGTTAGGCAAAGGACACACTCCCATCAGGTATTTTTGCGAACGGCCATTACTATACCACAGCCCCGTGGTGATTGCAAGCATTTTTCGGTAGGTTTTCCCAAATTTCCGTCTCCGCCCCCTCCCGGCGTCCAAAGCCCTGTCCAATTGTTGACTTTTTGGTCGCCTGCTGTAATAATATAAATTGAACGCATTTTCCAAAGGAGGGATTCTTATGGCTGTTGTAGATGTCATTACCTACGGTGGTACGCAGGATAATTTTGCCTGGCGCTATCCCAGCGACGAGCTGGGCACCTGGACACAGGTTGTCGTCAACGAATCGCACGAGGCAGTCTTTTATAAAGGCGGGCAGGCGTTGGATCTGTTGGGACCGGGTCGGCACACGCTGGACACCGCCAACATCCCCGTCCTGCGCAAGCTCATCAACCTGCCCTTCGGCGGGCAATCGCCCTTCAAGGCTGAGTTGTGGTACATCAACAAAACCCACTCGCTGGACATCAAGTGGGGCACCCCCACCCCCATCCAGTTGCAGGATCCCAAGTACAACGTCTTTATCCCCTTGCGTGCCTTTGGCCAGTTTGGGGTGCAGATCACCGATTCAAAGGTTTTCCTGCAAAAGTTGGTCGGCACGGTGGCGACCTTTGACAAGGAAACCCTGTTGCGCTATTTCCGCGGCCTGTACCTGACCCATGTCAAAGACGCCATTTCGACCTATCTGATCAAAAAGAACATCAGCCTGCTGGAGATCAACGCCTATCTGCGCGAGATCTCCGAATTCCTGAAAGAGGCCATCGCCCCCGCCATGCAGGAGTACGGCATCAGCGTGCTGAACTTCTTCGTTAACGACATCAACGTACCCGATGACGACGCCGCCGTCAAAAAGCTCAAAGACGCCTTGGCCAAGCGGGCCGAGATGGACATCGTCGGCTACTCTTACAGCCAGGAACGCTCCTTTGACACGCTCGAGGGTGCCGCCAAAAACCCCGGCGGCAGCGCGGGCCTGATGGGCGCGGGCATGGGCATTGGCATGGGCGTCGGCATCGGCGGTGCCATGGGCCGGGAATTCGGCGAGCTGTCCAGTTCGATCACCACCAGTGACACCAAAAAGTGCCCCTCTTGCAACGCCAGCATTGGCAAGGATCACCGTTTTTGCCCCTCATGCGGCCAAGACACGGTCAAAACCGCGACGGCGGGATTGATCGCTTGCAGTGCCTGCGGGTGCAAATACTCCGCCCAAACCAAGTTCTGCCCCGAGTGCGGCGACAAATACATCCCCTGCGCCTTTTGTCAGGCCGATCTGCTGACCGACGGTGCCGCCTGCCCCATCTGCGGAAAAGCCCAGCCCCTGCCCTGCCCCAAGTGCGGCGCATCGCTGGCCGGCGCGCCCAAGTTCTGCCCCGAGTGCGGTGAGTCCACGCAAGCCAAGTGCCCTGGGTGCGGCGTCGCGCTGGACGGTTCGGTCAAATTCTGCCCCGAGTGCGGCCAAAAGCTGTAACCGATAAGGAGACGATATGTCGACACGTAACAAATCCCTTTTGGGCGCATTGTGCGTCATTCTCGCCGGCGTCGCGACAGCGTTATTCTTTTTGCTGAACATCGAGCGCAATGAGATGCAACGCTGGGGGTACATCTACTTCCTGATCGCCGACGCCGTGTTTTTCTGCGGTATCCTGAGCTTTGCCGGCGCGGGCGCCAAGCAACAGGGCACCTCGGTCTACGCCGGGGCGGGGGCCGCCACAGTGCTGGGTGCCTATCTGCTGACCGCGACCATCCTGGCCTTTTATGCCACGAGCTTCGAGCTGCGCATCTTCGCCCTATGGCAAACCATCGCCCTGGCCATCACAGCTGCCCTGTGCCTGATGCTCTTCACCGCCATGTCCCACATCAGCCGCAGCAATCAAAAAGCCGACGACAAACAAGCCGGCGGCGAAAACGACACACCCAAGCGCGGCGGGTTTTAGATCGCCGCCAAAGCCCTGCGGGCTTTGACGACGGCACTGACCGGTAGAAAAGACTCCACGCCCTGCAGGCAGTGTGCCTTTTCCTCCCCAAGCCGGCGTGCACGCCGCCGTCTTGGGATTGGCAATGGGGAACGCGTGCGTTCCCCAAACCCCTTCAAGATACAAATGCAAAAACGGCCCTTTTAAAGGGCTGTTTTTTATAGACCAACAGGACTATTCCTTTTCCCATGCTTCCGTATATTGCTCCTGTGTCCCCAGGAAAACAAAATCTTGCGACTCGCACAGCAGGTACTTGCCACCCACCCCGGCGGCGATTTCCATCAGGCGCTTGGCGCGGTAACCCTCGGCAGTCAGGGTCAGCTCATCGTATTCCCATCGGTTGCCGATGTGCAGCGGCAGGTACTCGTCACCTCCGGCGGGAAGGGTGTAAGCGGTCAACTCGCAGCGGGTGGTGAGTTTGTCGGGCGTATCGTAGGTGCCGTTGGGCGAGAGTTCGTCGCCCCAGTTGCAGTCAAATCGCACCACGCCGACACCGGGCGCGAACCAGAATTCCTTGGTGCCTGCGTCAGTGTATTGGTGAAAGAAATGAAGGTCACTATCCTCTGTGCGGACCAGGCGCACAGTCAACTTGCGGCAGTTGTCAAAGCACCCGGCGGCGGTCGTGATACTCCCGCCCTCGGCAACCTCCAGCGTCAGCACGCCGTTTGGGGTCTCTGGATGCCGCTCGGTGTAGCCGGGCACCCACTTATCATTCCAGATACCACCGCACAACCATTGCAGATAGCGAAAGGGTTTGGCGCCGAAGATGCGGTTCTCCTCGTGACGCGTGCCCCAACGATAAGGGCCAAAAGAATACAACGCCCCCTCTTCGTAGTGGCTGGCTCCTTTTG
>JGI994J12354_10001341_pt1 | contig 24963 bp, 19 predicted proteins | sample IntmicLarv3ML3BL_FD_12354 | JGI IMG/M metagenome (IMG submission 12354)
TTCCATCAATAAGAAAAGCTTGTTAAAACCATACAATGGCGTGCCATATTTTTCTTGATAATACTCTAAAGGTTTCAACAACCTTATCATAGCAATACCACATTCATGTTGTATAGAGTCGCTCATAATTTTAGCCTAATTTCACTATTGCATTTTCAAGACGCTTGATAACTTTTTCTTTACCCATTACACAAAGCATAGGCAATAAATCTGGACCACCCGCCAAGCCCGACAATGCAAAACGCAAAGGCGGAAAATATTCTGTGATTTTAATTTGTTCTTGCTCTGCTTTTTTCTCGAATAAATCGTGAATAGAGTCTGCGTCAAAGTTATCGACATTTTTCAAAAGAGCCAAAGATTCTTGCATACGCAAAACTGGGTTTCCTTTTTTGAAAATACGCTCTTTTGCTTCTGCGTTAAAAATATAATTGTCGTCAAAGAAGTAATAAATCATCTGAACAAAATCTTCCATAGCCGTAAGCTTTGGCTGACAAAGTTGAAGAACTTTTTTGAAATAATTTTCATCACTTCCAAAATCAAAACTTTTTTCTTTCAAGACTCTTTTCGCCAACTGTTCGAATTCGGAAATTTCCAAAGAACGCAAATGTTCTTGATTGAAATGACTCATCTTGCGCTCATCAAAACGAGCATTGCTCTTAATGATTCCGTCGAAATCAAAAAGATTCACTATTTTTGAAATCTCCATAATTTCTTCGCCATTCTTAGGATTCCATCCTAGCAAAGAAAGATAATTTACAACGGCATTTGGCAAAAAGTTTTTTGCGACATACTCTTCCATCAATGCGCCTCTGTCGCGCTTGCTCATCTTACCTTGTCCATCGCTTTTGAGAATCAAAGGAATATGCGCGTATCTTGGCAATGGAGCATCCAAAGCCTTGAAAAGTTCTATATGTTTATTTGTGTTAGTAAGGTGGTCTTGTCCACGGATGACATCTGTAATCTCCATACAAATATCATCAACAACATTTACAAAGTGGAAAACAGGTGAACCATCTGAACGAAAGATTGGAAAATCTTTTTCTTCAAGACGTTCAACATTTCCATAAACAGCATCGTTAAGCATTTGCTTTTCGCCTGACACTTTGAAAAACACAGCACCGTCTTTATCATACGCTCTGCCATTTTTACGAAGAGTCTCGAGAAACTTTAAATATATGTCCGCTCTTTCGCTTTGGAAATATGGACCAAAAGCTCCACCCTTTTCAGGACCTTCATCCCAATCAAGACCTAGCCAACGCATGCCCTCGAGAAGGACATTCAAATATTCTTGAGAGTTGCGTTCTTTGTCAGTGTCTTCAATACGAAGCACAAAAGTCCCGCCTGTATGACGAGCATATAGCCAATTAAATAACGCAGTTCTTGCACTGCCTATATGAAAGAATCCTGTTGGACTTGGGGCAAATCTTACTCTTACTTTTGACATATCAATTAAAAAAAGACTTATTTTTTACATTCTTCAAGCACTAAGAACTAGCTTTTTGAATTTTTTTTTCTACCCTTGAAAAAATTATATACAATAATGAAAGTTTTTGTAAAATTTTCACTTTCAGAAAGAATTTTCTTTTCAAAATCGCTTATACTTATCCACGCCAAAGAATCGACTTCCGCTTCGTCAAATTTGAAGTCCTCATTATATGTGATTGTGTAGACTTTTGTAAACTCCATACCTGTCGATTCTTGAGCATCTACTTTGCCTATATAAGTGTAGTCATCTAAATTTGTTTCTATACCGAGCTCTTCGCGCATCTCACGTATAAGGGCAGTCTCATAATCTTCACCAAAATCGACATGACCTGAACACGAAGTCGTGTAAAGCAGCGGACACAAATCTTTATAAGCAGAACGCTTTTGCAAAAGCAAATTTCCCTTTCCATCAAAAAGCAAAGCATGCACTGCCCTATGCCTCAATCCATTAGCGTGAACATAAGAACGTTTTGCAGAAGTAATCACATTGTCATTTTCATCAACAACAGCAAAGGTATCGTCTGGTTGAACGAAACTCATTTTACAATTACTCTTTTTACTTTGGAAAATTTATAATCACCCAATTCCATTTGCTTGCAGTAATCAAACATCACAGGTTCTTCTTCTATAATCTCAAATCCATAATTTACTCTGTTCGCATTCAAAAATTGCCAAGCAATATAGTCTATCGCCACAGGATTTGCAGAACACAACATCATTCTTTTTGAAGAAACATATGCTTGATTATAAACAGCTCCGCCAACTATTTGAGCATACTCAAAAGAAAGAATACTAAAAAGCCAAGAATCGTGTAATTCAGGAATAGCCGCAACCTCTGCAACCGTCACAGGAGCATTTGCATTTGCTCTAAAAAAACGCTCGTTGTTCGACATATTCCATAGAGTTGCATTTCCCAAACTAGCGCAGACGCCTATGCCTGACATCTCTGTAATCACAGGCAGATTTATCCAGAAATCAACAGTCAAAAAAAGCGTCACGGGCAAGAAACTTTTGCGAGTTTCCAACTTGCTTTCGTCATGAGTATAACGCTTGCGTAAGAATTCTTTTGCAGGCATTGAGTTGTCGTAAAACCAATCTGGGCTATAAAAATTTCCGCTAGAAATATCATATACAGGACAACCTTTATAATTGTCTTTTACCCCCAATTGAACCTCACTAAGCCTTGGCAAAAATCCGCTATTGCGCAAGTTTTGACGACTCATATCTACTATACAAATATCTTTTCTCGCATAGCCTCTTTTTTCTAAACTAGAAATCACTGCTTCTACCAAGTCAAGAGGAGTAGCAAGCCCTGCTCCTGAATTTGTATAGACTTTAAGACCAACACGTCCTTTTTCGCCTCGCTTGATTTTCTGATTATTTGTCTTCTCGTAATTTGAAAAAAAAGACTCTACCGCTTTCTTATATTCGTCTGCGCTAAAGTTTGTCATCGCTCGCTCGAATACATAATTTTTCATATCTGTCGATAGAATCTCTTCAGAGGCACTCGCGCTAGCAGAAAAAATAGTACAAATCACTGCAAAATAGATTTGCATGATTCGTAAAATTGTTAAAAATGCATAGCGATTCATAATAGATGTTCTATCGTCATATCAAAGATGCAATAGACCTTTATTATGTAAAGCCTTTTCTAAGAATTAAAATATATGGAAGTTAAAAATATGAGAATTTTTACAAAATTGTTTGTACTAATCTTTTTAGCAACAGCAACATTCGCGTCTGCTGGTTGGTTCAAAAAAAGTCCAGAAAAATTAGAACAAGAGCGTCAAGAAAAATGCCAAAAAGCAGTCGGCAAAGCGCAAACACTTCTCTTTGATGATAAAAATCAAGAAGCAATTACTTTACTTGAAGAGTCATATAAAAAACTTGGTGAAATGCCTCAACTTTGCGAAGCCCTAGCTTTCGCTTACTCTCAAGATGGACAGTATCCTATGGCTGCTATTTACTTTGAAAAGGCTTCTGCACTCACAAAAAACAATCCTGATATGCTAATGAGTGCCGCAAAATGCTACGAGCAAGCATCTATGGATTCTGCAGCATTAGGCATTTATGAACGCTATTTAAAGCTTCGTCCAAATGACGATGTTGCTTGGCGTTCTATGGCTCGACTCTTTTTGAAGAGCGAAAAATATCAAGACGCTCTCAATGCTTATTTGACTTGCTTAAAGCATTCTAACAGACACCCAAACACTGCTGAAGCCGCAGAAATCGGCACTCTCTTTTTGAAATTGGGCAATAAAGTTCAAGCAAGAACGTGGCTTGAACCCGCATTGAAAGCAACAGATGAATCAAATGTTGAAGCTCGCACAAAGATTTTAGTTGCGCTTGTTGACTTGTATTTGTCTGAAGGAGACACTCCCAATTTGGAAACTAGCGTAGAGCTTTTAAATAAAATCGACGCAAATATTCTCGCCACAAAATATCCTGATTTGATGGAGCAATTGAGAATACATCGTGAAAAAGTTGAAGAAGCAAAACGCGCTATAGAAGAAAAGAAAAAGGCTGAAGCTGAACAAAAAGCCAAAGAAGAAGCAGAAATCAAAGCTAAGGAAGAAGCTGAATTAAAGGCTAAAGAAGACGCTGAAAAAGCTAGAATTGAAGCTGAACAAAAAGCTAAAGATGAAGAATTAGCTAAAGAACAATCTGTTCAAGAGTCTGCACCCTCGCTAAAAGATGTTGAAGAAGCTCCCGAAGTAAATCCTCTTGAAGCTGAATATGAAAAATGCCGTCAGCTAATCAGAGAAGGCAAAGCTAGCGAAGCGGAAAAGCTCGCACATAAGTTTGTTGCCGCAGATTCAGAAGACAGTAGTGCTTGGATTCTCTTGAGTCGCGCATACAACGCAAGTGGCAAAAATATTGATGCTTATCTCTGCGCTAAGGAAGCTCTCAAGCGTGATTCTGAAAATCTGAATTTGACTCTTTTCACTTTGAAAATGGGTAGCTATTTGGAGTCTAACGAAATCTTTTTGAATAATCTTTATTTGGCTCATGAACGCTTCCCATATTGTAGCGAACTTATGTTAGGCCTTGCTCGCACATACGCGCTCATGCAAAATGAGAGACAATCAAAATATTTCTACGAAGCATTTTTAGAAAATGCCACAAGAGAACATCCTCTATATCGCAAAGTTCAAGAAGAACTCGAAGACTTGCTCGCAGGCAGAGTGGCTAACATAAATGTTCATGATATCGCAGAAGGATTGCCTACAAATATTCAAGAAGAATAATGGCTTTCATTACAGATAAATCCAAAGAAGAAGTGCGTTCAAGAGTAAGCGCATACTCTTTGATTTCCCAATATGTACAGCTTAAAAAATCAGGCTCAAAATACAAAGGCTTGAGCCCTTTTACTCAGGAAAAAACACCCTCCTTTTTTGTCAATGACACAGAGGGAACTTTCTATTGTTTTAGCACATCTCAAGGCGGAGACATTTTTAAATTTATCCAAATAAAAGAAAATTTAAATTTCCCTGACGCCATTGAATTTATCGCGAACAAATATGCTATTAGCCTTGAATATGAAAAAGGTTCAGGAAAGATAATAGATGCTTCAATCAAGAAGCAAATTTATGACATAAATGAGCTTGCATGCGCTTTCTTTTGCCAATCTTTTTTCGACAAAAAAAATTCCGCAATTCAAGACTATTGGGTCAACGAGCGAAAGTTTACTTTGGAAGAAGCCAAAACTTTGCGCATAGGTTTTGCTCCCTTGATATGGGATTCTTTCAAAAAACAATTGTCTGAAAAAAACTTTTCTTTTGACGCGCTCAAGCAGTGCGGACTCTTTTTTTCTTCGCAAAATGAAATGTCGCTTAACGCATTTATGCCACGATTCAGAGGGCGTTTGATGATTCCTATTTGCGATATTCACAGCAAAGTAATTGCGTTTACAGGACGCAAAACTGCCCTAACGCCAACAGACATTGATTACGAAGAAGGCAAATATGTCAACTCGCCCGTCACACCAGTTTTCGTAAAAACAAGCACGTTGTTTAATCTTGATAGAGCAAGAAAAACAGCAAGCGAGAGTGGCTACGTGATTTTAGTGGAAGGTCAACTCGACGCATTGCGCATGTCGCTAAATGGCTTTGAAAATACTGTTGCAGGCCAAGGCACTTCTATCACCGACACTCATTTTTCGCTGATTAAAAAGTTCGCAAACAAAGTAATTATATTGCTAGATGGCGACTTGGCAGGACAAAAAGCTTCTATGCGTGTGATTCCTATGTGCCTGCACGCAGGACTCGAACCCGTGATTTGCGTCTTGCCTAAAGGTCAAGACCCAGACTCGCAAATTGTGGAGCATGGCGCGGAATCAATGAAAGCTTTGATAGAAAAAAACAGCATAAACGCCATAGCTTTTATTGCGGATTTCTTGATGAAAAGCATAGATGCCTCTTCGCCTCAAGGCAAACAAGATGTCTTAAGCGCGATATTCGAAATCATACAAGCCTGCTCTTCTCGTATAGCGCAAAATGATTATTTAAAGATTGCGGCAAACGCTCTTGATGCAGACTACTCTGCAATCTCTCAAGATTATGCGCATTTTTTGAGAAATAAAAATTTCAAAACACATTCTCCTGAAATCAAAATAAGTGAAGATAAATCACAAGGAATGTTGACAAATGTGGAATACGACACTTTACTTCTTTGTTTGCATAATGAGGACATCGGTAAACGTGTCGCTGAAATTATCCCAGATGAATGGATTGATGTCTCTTGTATAGAAGGTAAAGTGCTTGCGTGCTTTATCGCTAACTCAAGAGAAGGGATTGATTTTAACGTTGCGTCACTAGACAATGTTCTTGCTAATGAGGAAGAAAAAAACTTTGTGTTCGAGCTTTTAGCTAAAGACGTAAGCTCGAATGAAGATGTTTTGAATTCCACAAATCTATGCATAGAGCGTATCTGGAAAAAACATTGCAAGAAATTTATAGACGAAATTAACTTTAAAATAACAAAAGCCGATAGTATTGCTTTGTCAGAGAGCAAAGTATTATTTGAAGAGCTAAAAAAATGGCGTAATTGTCTTAAAACTTCTCCTTGGAAAATTGAATAAAATTATGGCAAGCAAAAGTAAACCAATCAAAAATAAAAAGACTTCTAGCCCTGCTAAAACTGGTGCTAAAAAAGCTAGCGTATCAAAGCCTGCTAAAAAAGTGGTCGCAAAAAAGCCAGTGATTGTAAAAAAATCCGCACCAAAAAAAGCTCCTGCTAAGAAAGCTTTGCCCGCAAAGAAAGTTGCAACACCTGCAAAAAAGGTTGTCGTAAAAAAAGCAGTGAAGACAAAAGCACCTGCTAAGACTCCTGCTAAAAAAGTCGTTTTTAAAAACGTGTCCAAGGTAAAAGCTCCTGCTAAAAAAGTTGAAAAAAAATCTTTGCCAACTCCAAAATCAACTCCTGCTAAAGAGAGCATTAAAGAACCTATTTCAAACTCAAGAAAAGCAAATAAAATCTCTCTTGAAACTCCTGAAAACGAAGTCCACATTTCGAAGCTTACTCCCACCGAGCGCAAGCAACGTCTTAATGACAAAATTTTGACTTTGATAAATTATTCAAAGCAACAAGGCTTCCTGACTATTCAAGATATCAATAAGGGTCTTCTCGATAGTCTTAGTCAGCCAAAGGAGATGGAGAGTGTAATCAATATTCTTGAAACTCTTGATATCGAAATTTTAGACCACGACGAAATCGAAAGCTTTAAACGTCGTCAAACAGAACACGAAGAAAAGCAAGTACGCGCAAGCGCAACAGACACTCTCGATGATCCTGTAAGAATGTATTTAAAGCAAATGGGTCAAGTGCCTTTGCTTTCTCGTGATGAAGAAGTTTCCATTTCAAAACGTATCGAAACTGCGGAAACTAAAGCTTCAAAAGCTCTTTTCTCTGTTGCTTTGACAAACGCTTTTCAACTCGATTTGGCAAAGAAACTTTTACAACGTGAAGAACGTTTCGACAAAATCGTTTTAGACAAAAAAGTCGATAGTCGTGAAACTTATTTTAACGAATTGCCAAAGTATATCACAGAGGCTGAAGCTATTGAAGACAAGTTGCAAAAAGCTTGGGTTTCATATAGAAAAGCGTCAAATGCCGCTTTGGAAAAACGCAATTTTACACAGTTCCAAAACTTGCAACTTAAACTCAAAGACATCTATAAAGGATATCATTTCAAGCTCAAAGTCTTTGAAGAATTTTTGGAAAAGTTGACTCCTGTGCTCCGTCAAGTAGAAGACACCTCTTACAGATTGGCAGCTCTTGAAAAAATCGGCAAGAAAGCAAAAACTTCTGATGTAAGCGACTGCAAAGTCAAATTGGAAACTATCAAAGACGCTTATCGTATTGAGCCTGCTGAATTAGTTGAGCTTGTAAAAACAGTGAAAACCGCAATGCGTGAAGCTCATAGAGCAAAGACTGAAATGGTTAATGCTAATTTACGTTTGGTAATTTCTATTGCTAAAAAATACACAAATCGTGGATTGAACTTTTTGGATTTGATTCAAGAAGGCAATATGGGATTGATGAAAGCCGTGGAAAAATTTGAATATAAGCGTGGTTATAAATTTTCAACTTACGCAACTTGGTGGATTCGCCAAGCAATCACACGCTCTATCGCAGACCAAGCACGCACGATTCGTATTCCAGTGCACATGATTGAAACTCTTAATAAAGTGATGCAAGTTCAAAAGCAACTCTTGCAAGAATTAGGTCATGAACCTACTGCTGAAGAAGTCGCAAATGAAATGCAATTGCCTGTTGAAAGAGTTCAATCTATAATGAAAATGGCTCAGCAGCCTATCTCTTTGCAAAGCCCTGTTGGCGATTCTGACGACACAAACTTTGGCGACTTCATCGAAGACAAAGGTGCGGAAAATCCTTATGATATGACTGCATATTCTTTGCTTCGTGAAAAAATGATTGTGGTTTTAGATTCTTTGACTCAACGTGAAAGAAAAGTTTTGAGTTTGCGCTTTGGTCTTCAAGACGGCTATTCACGCACTCTTGAAGAAGTTGGCAAACAATTTAACGTCACTCGTGAACGTATACGTCAGATAGAAGCTAAGGCTTTGCGTAAGATGCGCCACCCCACTCGTATACGCCAGTTGCACGGATTCTTTGAAGCTGAACTAAGCACATCAGGTCCTGGGTACGACCAATTCAAAAAGAGTTCTGACGAATAATTTTCTTCGATAAAAAGTCGAAAATAAAAATACAAAAAATGTTCCCATTAAAAAAAATATGTCTTGTAGGACTAATTCTTTTAATGGGGATTTCTGTATTCGCACAAGCAAGACGTAATGCTGTAAAAACTCTGCGCACAAGCCCCGCAAAAGCTGCAGTATTCTACAATCAAAAAGCAGAACCTTATATCGTCAAAGTTGGAAAAATAGAATATGTAAAAGATTCTACTGCTTATGTTTTTCTTACATCAAAAATTCCAACAGGCGATATAGACATTATAATTTTTTCTTGCGATATAAAGTCAGCACCAAGCGCGTTGCTGAACTTTAACGAGTTTAATCCTATCTATTATAAAAGTGTGTATGCTATGGAAATCACAGAAGGCACTACGTCTGCGGGCGACATTGTCTATGTAAAAGTAATTCCTAGGAACCTAGATGAAGATGCTACAGAATAAGCATTGCATCACCATAAGAAAAAAATCTGTAATTTTTCGATAAGGCTTCTTTGTAGATTTCTTTGAGGATTTCAATTCCGTTTTGCGATTCGGGGGCGATGAAGGCTCCGACTAAGCACATGAGAGTAGAACGTGGTAAATGAAAATTTGTAATTAACGCGTCTGCGCTAATAATTTTTTGCGGAGGATAAATAAAAAGAGAAGCATCTCCTGAATAATTTGCCCCCTCCTCTACATTAGGATTCTTGCGCATAAAATCCTCCATAGCTCTCAAGGAAGTTGTGCCAACCGCAAGTTTTTTGACATTTGAATCACATAAATTTTTTATGATACTTGAATCTATATTATAAGATTCAGCATGCATTTTGTGTTCAGGAATATTTTCACATTTCAAAGGCTGAAAAGTTCCTATGCCAACATTTAAAACTATATCGCAAAAGGTGTTTCCATTATTTTCGAGTTTTTGAATCAACTCATTGCTGAAATGCAAACCCGCAGTAGGAGCGGCAACTGCATTGCGACAAGACTTGTCCGCATAAACAGTTTCATATCTTGTGTTGTCAAAATCTCTATTATAGTCAGGACTCTTCACATCTCGTGCGATGTAAGGAGGAAGTGGCACATGACCTAATTCTTCGCTTAGCTCTAAAACAGTTTTATGTTTTTCTAAAAAGAATTCTACCTTAGCTTGCCCATCAGAAAATTTTTCTAAGACTTTTGCCTTGAAAAATCCTTCTAAGAAAAAATATGAACCTATGGGCATTTTTTTTGCAGGACGTATCATGCATGTCCATATTAGAGGTGACTCTGCCGGATTCAAAAGCAAACACTCCACTTCGCCACCTGATACTCTCTTAGCAAAAATTCTTGCTTTTAACACTGCAACTTTGTTTCTAAAAAAGTGATATTTTTCAGGCAACAAATTTGGCAAATCTTCAAAATACAAATGCTCGATTTTTTGCGTATCTCGCTTATAAAAAAGAAGTTTAGAAGCCTCTCTTTTTTCGGAAGGAAACTGCGCAATAGCCTCTTTAGGCAAATCATAATCTAGTTTTGAAATATGCATCTTTTTTTATTCAAATCCACTGTGCAGAAAAATTCTTAGACTTCAAGAAAAACAGTTTGCATATTGTTTATAAAATATGAGATAATACACTGTTCTATATAAAATTATGAAAATATTAATGTTATCTCCCGAAGTCACTCCTTACTCAAAAGCAGGCGGTCTTGCTGATATGGTTGCTTCTCTATCAAAAGAAATGGCAGCTCAAGGCAACGAAGTTAAAATTTTTACCCCTCTTTATTCATGTGTGAAGAAGGACAAAGACTTCTCAGTTGCGATGCCAACAATGAGCGTCCACATGGGTCTTGGTATTGAAGAGTTTTGCAAAGTCTGGACGCGTCAACTTGACAAAGCGCAAATTTTATTTGTTGAATTTGATAAATATTTTAACCGTGAAGGAATATATAATTATGGAGACATTTCTTATGATGACAACCCTCAGCGCTACGCTTTCATGTGCAAATCCGCTCTTGATTATTGCTCTCATACAGGTTGGATTCCTGATGTGATTCACTGTCATGACTGGACAAGTTCATATGCGCCTATGTATCTAAACACAACTCACAAATACGCGCCTATAGGCAAGGCTGCAACTGTGTTTACTATTCATAATTTGCAACATCAAGGAGTGTTTGGCAAAGACGCTTTAATCTATGCGGGACTTCCTGAACTAGAAGTTTTCAAGTCTGATAATTGTGAACATTTCGGAGCATTGAATCTTTTGAAAGGCGCGCTTTATAATTCCACAAAAATCACAACAGTCAGCCCAACTTACGCAAAAGAAATTCAAACAGCTGAGTATGGATGCGGTCTCGATGGCGTTGTGAGATTCAAAGCTGCCGACTTAGTTGGCATAATCAATGGCATTGATGGCGATGATTGGAATCCTGCCAAAGATAAATTTATTCCTAAAAATTATTCTGTAAAAGCTCTCGCAGGAAAAAAAGAAGCAAAGAAAGCTTTGCAAGAAAAACTCGGACTCACAGTTGACGCTTCAATTCCTGTGTTCGGAATAATCTCAAGACTCTTTGACCAAAAAGGTCTCGACTTGCTCTGCGCAATAGCTCAACCACTTCTTCAAAATATGAAGATTCAATTTGCTATGTTAGGTAGTGGAGATAAAGGTTTAGAAAATGCTTTCAGACAAATTTCAAAAAGCAACCCAACATCATTCGGCGCAGTGATAGGCTATGACAATGCTCTCTCGCATTTGATAGAAGCAGGCGCGGACTTTTTCGTCATGCCAAGCAGATTCGAACCTTGTGGATTAAATCAAATCTACTCTATGGCATATGGCACTTTGCCTATAGTCAGAGCCACGGGCGGACTCGTTGACACTGTGGATAACTATAACGAAAAGAATGTGTCAGGCACAGGATTTATGTTTGCTCAAGCCACAACAAGCGCGCTCTATAACACAATAGGCTGGGCTTGCTCAACTTGGTACGACAGAAAAGACGACTATTTAAAACTTCAGAAAAATGCTATGAAAAAAGATTTTTCATGGAGCAAATCTGCCGATGCCTACATGAATGTTTATACGTGGGCAATCACCGAACGCAAAAAAGCATTTTAATGTTTTATAGAAAACCCGTAATTTCTTATTCAGGGAAAGCGCTTGAATCTTGGATGGAGCGTCTCTCTTTTGATTGGGAAAAACTCTTCACAAAAGAGCAAATCATTGCGGGCAGAAATTGGTATAAAACTTGCAAAGTTCACTCGATAGAAGTGGATGCTTTTACCGCCACTGCTCATCTAAAAATCAGCGCAGACTTTCAACCTTATTGCGTAATAGATTTAGAAAAAAACACTCTTAGTTTTCGTTCTTCTGATGATGATAAAAATCTTACGATGCAGCTTTGTTGTTGTGCTCTTTACGAGATTGAAGAATTGATTGCTTCTTCTTTAGACTCAATCCCTTTGAATGATGAAGATGTTGAAGCACCCGCAATTCAAGAGTCAGAGCCAAAAGAAGAGAAGAAGACAGTTTCAAAAGATTTCGTTTTAAGTTTTTCAACAAAACGTAAAGGTCTTGCGTTTTCATGTTATTGGAAGGGTGAAAAAAATAAACGCATATTAGTTTATGGAAATAATTCAATGGATTTTTCCGTGCTTAGCGATGACGCTAGAGAGCAACTTGTGCGCTTAGCAAGTTTTGCAAGAAAAGCTGGATTTGAGTACGAGAAAAATTTGCACATATTAAAAGATATTACAAAAATTCCATTTTTTGTTTCTTCAGGAATTGCAAATTGGAGGAAGCATTTTCATATAGAAAAAGAAGACGACATAGATAAATTTGCCCTAGGCGAACGCTTCGTAAATTTAGAATATACTCTTGATAAAACAAAAGATAAAAACTCTTTTGACTTGGCTTGGAATCTACGCTTGGGCGGAGAAAAGTTGAGCGAGAATATTTTGCAAAAACTCACAAACTCCCACACATTAATAATTCCTAACTATGGAATTGTAAGCATAGAAGAAGATGATGTTTTGCTTTATAAACAAATAGAATCTGCAAGAGATAAAGTTGATAATTCTATTCCTTTTTATTTACTTTTGTCTTTATTTTCTGACACAAAAATTTTGAAAAATTGCCCTGCTTTTGAAAATGCAAAAATAGAATTTGAGAATACTTCTTTCGATATTTCCTCTCTTCCCGAGTTTTTGCGAGATTATCAAAAACGTGGTGTTGCTTGGGCAAAAAAACTTTTTTCATGGAACTGCGCAGCTTTGCTCTCTGATGAAATGGGTCTTGGTAAAACCGCGCAAACACTCACTTTAGTCGACACTTACTGCAAAGAAAATGGCAAAGCTATTGTGGTCTGCCCTGCGTCTGTAATACCAGTTTGGATTTCTGAATGCGAAAAGTTTTTTCCTAACATCAAGTGCGGAATTTTAGGCGCGAACTTTGATATAGAAAATGACAAATCCACACTAATCTTAGCTAGCTATACTCAACTAAGACGCACAAAAAATATTTGGGAAAAAACCAATTTTGAATTAGCAGTTTTAGATGAAGCACAATTTATAAAAAATCCTGACGCAAAAACCACAATCACCGCAATGAGCATTAAATCGTCGAGAAAAATTGCGCTCACTGGTACTCCTATAGAAAACAAGCTGCTCGACTTATGGACTATCTTCAAATGGCTAATGCCATACTTGTTGCCTGAGCGTTCTATCTTCAATTATCCCGCTAGCGAATTGAAAATTCTTATAGATAAAACGCGTGGGCAAATTGCTCCATTTTGTCTGAGACGTGAAAAGAAAGAAGTTGCAAATGAGCTCCCTGAAAAAATTTATTCAGACTTGCTTTGCCCTCTTAGTCCCTTGCAAAAATCAGAATACGACAAACTTCTAAACCAAGCTCAAAGCGAAATTGCGGACTCAAACTTTAAAACAGACTCCAAAAAACGCATGAGTATTTTGGCTCTGCTTACAAGACTAAGACAAATTTCTTGCGATGCTGGACTCTTGCCTTGGGTCGATTGCCAAACTAATCAAAGCGGAAAAATTTGCGCTCTTAGCGACAAGATAGAAGAAATTTTTCATAACGGAAAAAAGATTCTAGTCTTTAGTCAATTCACATCTTTACTCACTCGCATACGTAGTCATATCAGTCAAAAATATCCTGAGCTTTCAATTTACGAATTAACTGGAACCACAAAAAATCGAGCTCTCCCTGTTCAAGGATTTCAAAAGCATAAAGGTTCTGCCCTGATACTTGTAAGTCTGCGCGCAGGCGGCACTGGTATTACTCTTACAGAAGCCGACTATGTGTTCTTTATGGACCCTTGGTGGAATCCTGCTGTCGAAGAACAAGCCGTTGACCGTGTGCATCGTATAGGTAGAAAGGGCGAAGTTGTAATTTACAAAATGGTCGCGAAAAACACAGTTGAAGATTCTGTGCGCAAATTGCAAATCGCAAAGAAAGAACTTTTCAACGACATCTTTATGAATCTAAAAGATGTTTCGAATTCAGAAAATTTTGCGCAAACATTGTCTTTGATTTTGAACACGCAAAATGAACAAATTGTCAGTGAAGAGGATTTTTTATGAAAATAATTTCGTGGAATGTAAACGGCTTGCGAGCTGTAATCAAAAAGAATTTTTATGAATTTTTAGAAATTTATAATCCTGATATTCTTTGCCTGCAAGAAGTCCGCGCGCCTGAAAAAGAGCTGGAAAAAATCGAACTTCCTTTTGCGTACAAAAAATTTAGTTGCGCAGAAAAGGCAGGTTATTCAGGCACTGCAATTCTTTCTAAAATTGCGCCATTAAATTTATATGAAGTGCAATTAAAAGATCACCCTATTGAAGGAAGAATCACATGTGCGGAATTTGGAAATTTCACTCTATTTAGTATATATGTGCCAAATTCCCAAGACGATTTGAGGCGTTTAGATTACCGTCAAAATAATTGGGATAAAGATTTGCGAAATTTTCTACATCAAGAATCAAAGAAAAAACCAATCATAGTTTGTGGAGACTTGAATGTCGCACACACTCCTATCGATTTGGCAAGACCCGCACAAAACACGATGAGCGCAGGCTTCACTAAAGAAGAGCGTGAAGGCATGACAAAGATGTTAGAAGAAGTTCCTCTTTGTGATTTTTGGCGCATGCGAAATCCTGATGTCAAAGACAAATACACTTGGTGGAGTTTTCGTGGAGGCGCGCGTAGTCGCAATGTGGGTTGGCGCATAGACTATTTTTTAATTTCTCCTGAACTCGAAAAAGCAATTGACTCTGTCGATATTTTAGACGAAGTCAAAGGTTCAGACCACTGCCCAGTGTTAGTAGCAACTTCCATAGCCAATTCGGAGTGTCCACTTCGTGAACATCACACAAGATAAAATGAAAATTTATAAATAAAAAAATGATTACTTGTACAAAAACATATTCATCAATTCCATTTGCGCATCGTCAACACTTGCACGATGGGCACTGCGCTTTTGTGCATGGACACAATTGGGAAATATCACTCACATTCGCCTGCGAAAAAACAGATGAAAATGATTTTGTCATAGATTTTGGGAAACTGAAATTCATCAAAGAATGGATTGGCGAAAATTTAGACCACGCTTGTGTGCTTTCAGAGAGCGACCCACTCAAAGAAAAAATTGTGACATCTGCGCCTGAAGTTTGGAAAATTTATTTAGTGCCTTCATGCTCATGTGAAGGATTGGCAAAACATCTTTTCAAAATTTTCGACACAATGGTTCGTGAAAAAACTCAAAACAGAGCCTTTGTAAAATCTATACGAATCAAAGAAGATGAAAAAAACGAAGCGGAATTTTATCTATAAAATGGACTACAAGATAAGCGAAATTTTTACATCATTCCAAGGCGAAGGACTTTGGATGGGCATTAAATCTTTTTTTGTGCGCATGTACGGATGCCCTGTAAAATGCGATTTTTGCGACACAAAAAATTCGTGGGCTTCAAATGATTCCTTTTTAGAAAGCGTAGAATCTTTGACTCAAAAAGCAATAGCAAGCGGCTCTGAAATCACGATAATTACAGGCGGGGAGCCTTGTATTCAAGATTTGAATCCTCTTGTGGAATCTTTGAAAAAAGCAAATATCAAAAGTCATATTGAAACGGCTGGTATATGCAAAAAAAATTGCGATTTTGACTGGATTACTCTCAGTCCAAAAATAAATTTTCCGCCCGACATTTCTTTTCTTGAATCTGCCAACGAACTAAAGTTTGTGATTTCTGATATCTCTCAAATGATGATATATTCCGAATTCGCTCTCAAAGCAAAAAATGCAAAAGCTATTTGGCTTCAACCAGAATCAAGCAAATCTAATGACAATAAACTCTTGCAAGACATTGCTTCTTTTATTGAAGTAAATGGAGGAATTTTTAGAGCAGGAATTCAATTACACAAAATTTATTCTATAAAATAACATGAAAAAAAATAGCGACCTGAAAAATTTGACCCTCTTGGGAATTCAAAAAAATAAACCCACAAAAACTCTCGAATGTTTTCCAAATAAAAATGAAGGAAGAAACTATCTCGTTGAATTGACAACTGAAGAATTTACTTGTCTATGCCCTGCCACTGGTCAGCCTGATTTTGCAAAAATAAAAATTTCTTATATCCCTGCAAAAAAAATCATAGAAAGCAAATCACTAAAAATGTATCTATGGTCTTACCGCAATGAGGGATGTTTCCATGAGCATCTTACAAACAAAATTTTAGATGATATTGTGTCGGCTGCCGCTCCAAAATATTGCAAAATAGTTGGCGAATTCAATGCAAGAGGCGGAATCTCAATCACTGTAAGCGCAGAACACGGCAAAATTTAAAAGACATGCCCTATTTAAGGGTTGCCAAAAAATTTAATTGGATCTTTGTAGATGGATTTCTATTTGGCTTGCATTAGCTTTTTGGACAGGTTGCTGATTTGAAAGCCGTTCCATACGTGCATAAGCTATGGAAAAAATCGCATAAAAAAGTCCTGCAACAGAAGCTATCACTGCGATATAAATTACTATCCCTAAAATTTTTAAAGCAGATTTTTCTTTTTTTTCCGATACTTTTTTTGGGAATTTGGGAACACTCATCATAAGTGACGGTCTTACAGACTTATTCCTAGCTTCTTTCATAATCCGATTTACATCTATACGCATGATACAATTCTTACTAAAAAAAATAAAAAATCAAACATTTTGCTTGCGAATACTACCTTTTCAGATAACTTTGTCGATATATTTACAACACATATAGAACTCCATGAAAAAAGTATACTTCGTTTTTTTTGCACAAATTTTCTCATTATTGCTTTTCAGTAATTTGAACGCACAAACTTCAAGCTACAGACTCTCGTCCTTAGACGTCATCAGAGTCGAAGTTTTCCAAGAAACAGATTTAGACAAACTCACAAAAATAGCTTCAGACAAAACAATATTGCTTCCTTTGATAGGCAAAGTTGAAATCGCAGGATTAACAACTCAAGAAGCCGCAAAAAAAATCGAGGAACTTTATAAGAAAGATTATTTAGTAAGTCCACAGGTGTCTGTTTTCGTGCATGAATATGCGCCAAAACGCGTATTCGTTTTCGGACAAGTAATGCAACAAGGCGAAGTACGTATGCCTCCTGAAGAAGGCATTACTTTATCAAAAGCTATAAGTAATGCAGGTGGCTTTACTCGTATTGCAAATAAATCTTCCGTCACAGTCAAACGTGTACTTCCAGACGATTCTGTAAAAGTTTTCGAGGTCAATGTTAAAGACATTATGGACAAGCACTCATCTCGTGATATGCCTCTTGAAGATGGTGATACGATTACAGTTCCTGAGTCTATCTTCTAAAATATTCTAATCTTTTTTAAATTTAAAATGAGCGAATTAGATAAAAATACACCCCCACTACAACAACCAAAATCCAAGGTCGTAGCAAGAAAACGTATAGTCGGCAAAGGCAATGCAAATGCTAGCTATGGCGGATATGGAGCAAGTCAAAAGCGTGTCACTGGAAAAGGTAATACCGGAGGCTCTTATGGCTATGGCGGCTCTTACGGCGCGGGATATGGTAGCTATCAAAGCAACTATTATGGCGGATATTATGGATCAGGCGGTTCGGTTGACGCAGGCACAAACGCATCTGTGCCTAACCGTACTTTGCGTGACTACATGATGATTTTACGTGAAAGAATATGGTACATATTCATTACTTTTCTTGTGATTGTTGCAGGTGTTTCTTTGCACACAGCAAGAATTACACCTACTTATCTTTCTGCAGCTAAGATTCAAATTCTGCGTGATACTGATAGAACTATTCCTGTTGTCGGTGCGGAATCGAGCAGAAACGATGTCATTAGCAACATTGAAGACTTTAATACTCAAGTTAAAATTCTTGAAAGTTCGGAAATCATTAACCTTGTTCGTAGTCGTTTGAAGGACGAAGAAAGAGTCTCCCTTATGGCTCCTTACGAAGACAAGTTTGTGATTGGTCCTAAACTTACCGAGTTTGAAGTAATCACATCTTGCCGTATGATTATGCCTGAAAGATTATCTTTGATTGTCAATATAGGCTTTGAACATCCTGACGCAAGAGTAGCAATGCAAATGGCAAACTTGTTTGCGCAAGAATATATAAATTATACTCAACAAGCACGTGTTAAAAAGCTTCTTGAACAAAGTGATGAGCTCATGCATAAAGTTGCTCAACAAGACGAAAAGGTAAAAGTTCTTGATAAACGTTTGGTTGAGTATCGTGAAAAATATGGCGCAATAAGCTTGGAAATCACTGAAGACGTCGACAGAAAAGAACTCTCTGAATTGAATTCTATCCTCACTTCAAGTAAAACTCAGCTTGAAAGATTCCGTACTCTTTGGGCCCAATTGCAAGAATCAAAAGAACAAGGTAAGAGCCTTCTCGAAAATCAATATATTACTTCTGAGGCAAATGTTTCAAAGCTTATTTCTGATAGAACACAATTGCAAATTTCAATGTCTACTCTAGAAAAACGCTATAAAGATAAGCATCCTAGAATGGTAGAAATTCGTAAAGCTTTGGATCAAACTAATAAAGAATTGGAACTCGCTGTTGAAGCTACGTATATTAAAACAAAAGCGAATTTAGAAGTCGCGGAAACTGACTACCAAAAAGCTGTGAAACATCTCAATGACAAAAAAGCTGAGATGATTGAGCTTGCTAAAATTGCTGTTGCTTATAACGCAATTGAACGTGAGCGTAATGTGGAAAAAAGCGTGCACTCTGCATTGATTACCTCAATGACAGTCAAAACAACTCAAATCAATTTGATTGGCCCTGCAGCACAACTCGTTGATGCGGCTACTATGCAAATCCGCTATTACAAACCTAACTACATTTTGTATATAGGTGCTGGTTTGCTCGCCGCTTTATCTCTTGGTATTCTTGTCGCGCTATTGGTTGCCTTCTTAGATGATAGAGCAAAGAGTTCTTACGACATTGAATCTGTAATCGGATTACCTTTGTTGGGCGTAATACCTCGAATCAAAAAATTGAATACTTCTGAAAAAGCTCAAATAGTTTCGGCAAGTAATAGCGGAATTGTCACCGAAGCATTCCGAACTCTGTATTCAAGTATAAAGGCAAGCCCTGTTGGCAAAGAAGCAAATGTTATCTTGTCAACAAGTACAACGCCTTCTGAGGGTAAATCTTTTGTGATTACAAATCTTGCGCTCACTGCCGCAATGAATGGCGAAAAAGTCATCGTTGTCGATATGGATATGCGTCTGCCTTCTATCGCAAAAATCTTGAATATCAAAACTGATAAGGGTCTCATTTCTTGCATAGAATCTGGAGCGAGTGTTGAAGAGGCTATCATCAAGGATTTCTTCCCGAATATGGATATTTTGCCTTCTGAAAAACGAGCAACAAATCCAATGAATCTTTTGAATAGTCCATCTTTCGTTGCAATACTCGAAAAGTTGCGTAGCGAATACGACAAGGTTTATATTGACTCTCCACCTATCGGTGTTGTGAGCGATGCTTTGAACATCTTCCCTGCTGTTGATGGCGTAATTTATGTGGTTAAATTCAATGCTGTTGATAGAAAAGCAATCAAGCTTAATGTCAAACGCATGTACGAATCTAATGTTCCAATTTTGGGTGTTGTCATGAATATGACAAACATGAAGTTTGGCGCATACTATTCAACAAACTACTATAATAAACAGTATCAAAACTACTATCATGCAAGGAACGAAGAACTCGATATTCCTTCTGATATAGATGATGAAGATTTGAATCAGCAATAACTTCACTTTTTCAAAAAAAAGACGCAACAAACTGCGTCTTTTTTTTTGGCAAACTGGCTTTGGCAAACTGGGTTTGCATCTATATCCCTATCGGAGCGTTTACTTCGTAAACATCACACAATGTGTAGAGTCTAAAATTGTCAGAGAATATATTTGTATTTTTATTCGCATACTTTTCTTTCGGCTAATCCGCATTCAGCAATTGCGAAGCAATGCGTGTGTCTGTCTATGCAGGAGGTCAATATAGATGCAAACCCAGTTTGCTTCGGCTAATCGCATTCAGCAATTGCGAAGCAATGCGTGTGTCTCCTTTGCAGAAGGCCAATTTCAGGTGCAGGAACGAACTTCCTGCCGAGTTTGCAAAGGCGAGGAGCCTTTGCTGGGTTGTAGGGCAAAGCCCTACAAAAAGAGACATTACGAATAAGAAATAAATATAATTAAAAAAAGAGCATTTTCGTTAATAAGAATTCTTATTAATGAAAATGCTCTTTTTAAAAATAAATATTTTTTTATTAAAATCTATTTTGTAATTGTATTCTGAATACATTTGCGTCTGCGAATTGGCGGGCGTGTCTGTTGCTTGCAGTGCCGTTGAATTGGTCGAATTCATAACCTACTTGGAGTTTGAAATCGTCGCCTATAAAGTACCAGCTCACTCCCGCAAAGAAACTTTGCACGTTATGATAGGCTCCAAATCCAGCAACATTATTTGCTGCACTTATGCCGTCTGAAGGCAAGATTCCACGTCCATCAGTGTCCACGTAAGAGTAGCGGAATGTCGGAGCAATTTGACCGTATTCTCCTATGTTAAATCTGTATTCAAAATTGACATTCACAGCTATTGGTTGTGAATTTTCACTAGCTAGATTCTTGCCATACTCAACATCTGCATAGAAAAAATCTGCCCAGAAATTAAAGTCGTACAAAGAAAATGCAAAATATGGATTCAATCCTAAAATGCTCCCATGCTTGTTTGCAGAAATCGAGTTTGCTTCTGAACCATATCCAAAATTCAAACCTGTTTTGAAAGAAAAGTTTTCAAACTTTTTTGTGTAAAAAATATTCGCAAAAAAATTCAAACTATTCCCCGCATTATCAGGAGCCCCTGTCGGATAGCAGTTATAAGGATTCGTTATTGAAAATCCATAATTCAAGCCGTCAAGAAATGTCACTTCGCCATTCCAAAAAATACCAACGTATCTACCGCCGAAACCTAACTTGCGGTCATTTCTACCACCAGTGAAATAGTATGTTGCAATAGAACGTTCAATTGTCATCAATTTTGCAGCAGACAAATTTTCTTCATAACCGAACATTGCTTTGCGATATCCTAAATCCAAAGTGCCTTTCAACATTCCATAATCGATTTTTTTTCTGATATAAGTATAATCAAAATAAGCTTGGCTCACTGCACTACTACACAAATCAAGATTTACTTCAAGAGACCAATCTGCGCCTAAGTCTGCAGACATCCCCAAGAACACGTGTTTTACCGCCAAACTATTTGTTCGAGCTCCATCAGCCGAAACTGAATCATTGTATGAGGTGACGGCTATATTTTGATACTGCAATTGGGTTAAGCCAAATATCTGAAGAGATTTACTTTTTGCTGTATCACGCATTACAGCAACGCTTTCTTTTGCAATAGATGTAATTTCTTGATTTGTCAGCATGCCTTTTTGTGCGAGCATTTCAAGTAAAGCCTTGTCTTGTGCAAAAATAATAGCACAAGGAAATAAGAGTGTAAGAAAAAAAATTGCTCTTTTCATAATTTTTTAAAAGAAAAAATATCGGAACAATAGCCATTTATTGCAAGAAAAAACTATTCTGCAAAACTATACATCAATGCTTGATAAAGAGAGTCCAAACAAGTTTCAGTAGGAGACAAATTTTTTCTTCTTTTGCAAATATGAAATGTGTCATAAGCTATATTGCGCTCAGTATTGATACGAGCAAATCTAATGCTAAAGCCATTTTCATATATTATTTTTGCTGTGTTAGACAAAAGACCTGTTCTGTCAGGCACCACAATTTCCAAAATATAAACTTCTGACTTTTTTATTTTTTCAATATACACAGCGGGCTTTATATTGCTTTTCGGACGAGCAATAAGAGTTTTCTTTGCGTTGATTTCTGCAGACAAATCTTCTCCTGCCCATGTTTTTTTCAATGCTTTTGAAAATATTTTTTTACTTAACTCATTAGAAACAGGGCCGCCTGATTGTCCTGTAATTAAAAATGTGTCTATAATTATTGCGTCTTCTCGAGTGATTATTTTTGAGCTTAAAATATTCAGCGACGCATAAGCAAATGCGCTCGCAAATTTATAAAACAATCCTGTTTGATCGTTTGCCACAATCGTCACAACACTCAAACTACGACTTGGGTCGTCGCTCCATTCAACAACAAAACCGTCTCCTTTCTTGTTTTTATTTTTTGATTCAAGAGCGCGCACTAATCGCAAGTGCAACAAAAGACTATCGATTCCGTAAAACAGAAAATAATTTGCGGGCAGATTTTTAAAGTGTTCTGAAATTTCTTTTTCCGCACCTGCAAATTCTTCATAAGTTAAAACCTCCTTATAGACAGAATCACGTCTGTCTTCATAAAACTTTTTGATTTGCGTTTCATCACTTACAAGATTTCTTAACGTGCCAAAATACAACATTTCATGCAGAGATTCTTTGTAAGAATTCCACAAATCTTTTGATGTTCCTTTCGCGTCACAAAAAGTAATCACAAAAAGATAACGCAATTTTTCTTCATTGCCTATGAAAGCAGAAAAGTCGTCTAATGCTGATTGATTCTCCACATCTCTCGACTGCCAAAATCTTGCAAAAGACAAATGATGTTGTATCATAAACAAAACAATTTCTTTTGAAGTCTCGGAAATATTGAGCCTTTCCATTATTGTTTTTGCGATAGGCAAACCGCTTACAGCGTGTCCTTTGATTCCTTTTATCTTGCCTATATCGTGCAAGAAAAGCATCAAGTACAAAAGTGGGGCGTCTTGAATCTCTGTGATTACCTTGTGATAAAGACCAAAAGCCGGCTCGCTCAAAGAGGAATTGAAAATTTTATCGAGTGCGGAAATTGTGTTTAATGTGTGAACATCTGCAGTATATGAGTGCAAATATTCATACTGAACCAAGCAAGTCATTTTACCGAATTCAGGAATGAATGCACCCAAAACTCCATAGTAATGCATCTGCGATAGATAAGGTGCAACTTTTCCTTTGCAAAAAAGTATATCACAAAAAGCCTCATTTGCGCTAGCATCATTGCGAACAGAATCGTCTATCAGATGAATAGAATCTTTAATCAAAACTTCTAAACTCTCGCTAAGCGAACATGACCTTTCTTGCGCATATTGAAAAAGTTTTATCAGGCGTGAGGGCTTACGCTTAAAAACACTTTTACTCTTATAAAAAATTACTCCATTGCGAATTGCAAATCCATCGTAGTTTGCGCGTGTGTTATTTGAAGATTGCAATGCATAAGGTTCTATCATTTGCAAAATATCTTTGGGTAGAGTAATTCCCAAACGCTTACGTGAAGCTTTTGCAATTGAATCTATATCTCGAAAAGCAAAATATATTTTCCGCATAAAGAAGCCTTCTTTGCTTCCGCCTGCATCTGTCTTGAATCCTAGTTTTAAAGCAAGAACACTTTGCGTGTTCAAATCCATCAAATCATTTTCACGACCTGAAGAATAGTGCATTTCGTTGCGTGCTCGCAGAAGAAAATTTTGTGATTTTTTTGCCAACGCATATTCTTTTGCAGTGATATATCCGCTCGAAACCAAACTTCTAAGTGAGTCCGATTTAAAGCGCAACATGCCTATCCAAATCATAGTCTGATAGTCTCGCAGAGCACCTATTCCATTTTTGATATTTGGCTCTTGAACATATGCAGTCCACTCGTACTTTGCATGACGTATACATTTAAGACGCAACAACTCTAAGATATGCGCAGATGCTTTACGTCTGAAAAGCACAGACAGAGATTTTTGTAATTTTCCAAATAAAATTTCATTCCCACAAATTAGCCTTGAATCAAGAAATGATGTGCGAATCAAAATATCTTTGTCGGCATCTTCAAGAGTCTCCATGCGAGTTCTACTTGAATGACTCAACTTCAATCCGCTATCCCAAAGTCCATACATAATCTCATCGATAATCGCTTTCTTGAAATCTTCTATACGTGAAAAATGCTCTGACCCATAAATAAAAGTAAGATCTATATCGCTCTGCGGACAAATTTCATTACGACCATATCCACCCAATGCGACTATACACAAATTACGTTTTGCATAATCCGCAAACTCATTTTTTTGCATACAAAATTTGTCGTACAACAATTTTACCACGATATCTATTATCAATGAATTTGCCGCACACACCGCAATCCCAGACGCCCCATTGTCATGAGCCTTACGAACAAACTCTCTCGCCTTCTCAATAAAATTCCTAGTTCTCGAAGAATCCACCTTCCCTCTCACAGAAAAAAACTCCTTCGCCAAAGTATTTAAATACTCTAACAAACCTCTCTCTGTATAAATTTTATCTAACATAAAGTCCCCAAATAAAAATACAGACACAAACAAAACGCAAGAGGAATTCTTCCGCCTGCCTCCTTTCGAAACCTTCACGAGGGGCTACTCGCGCCCCTTCGAACCCTCGGCAAAGCTCCGCTCTGCACACGCAAAGGGGGCTCTTTGCCCCCTTTTGAATCCCCTGCGCAAAGGGCTGGTTTCGCCCTTTGCAATCCCAAAGCAAGTACGACTTGCAGCGATAGTCCCTTGCGGAGCGTTTACTTCGTAAACATCACACAGCATGCAGAGTCGGAAGTTGATAGAGAGGGTTGTTGATGTTGTTCGCTGTCCGTGTGTCGCTATTGCACTTTTATCGGATTTATATTTTTTACAAAATATAAATATCACCGATAAAAGCGCACACCAATATTAAAGTGGCGCACTTCGTGCTTTGATTCTAGTTT
>JGI994J12354_10001342_pt1 | contig 24951 bp, 20 predicted proteins | sample IntmicLarv3ML3BL_FD_12354 | JGI IMG/M metagenome (IMG submission 12354)
GGATGTGGTCGCGGTCGGCGACGCTGTGCGGGTGTGGGTTGTGTCGCTTGACAAGGAGCGCGGCAAGGTCGGGTTGAGCATGGTGGGCGTGGAGTAATTTTGCGCTTGACTTTTCGTGAAAACCGCGGTATACTGCGCATATAAAATTCTGAAAGCGAGGTGGACAAGATGAAATATTTACCGATAAAGTCGAATAGCATCTTGTCCGTTTGTTTGAGATAGTTCCTATCTTTCTTAACGATGGTTTTGTGTGCCTCCGATTTTATCGGGGGCACTTTTTGATACCAAAAAACTATGAAAGAAGGAACTAAAATGAGCAAACTAGAATTTGTACAGGTGGAGAGGGATAACGCGGAGCATTATGATATGCTGCTTCCGTTATGGCGTGATTATTTCCGCGAATTTGACGCTAACAGCGGCGAGCATAGGGCAGATGACGAGGTTGAGCTTGACCTCAAGCGTCGGGTCGGGATACAGGGCACCTGAAGCGATATGCACTTTGAAATTGCGTTTTCGGGAGATACCGCGATTGGTTTTGCAAATTACGCTATTGACCTCGGTACGATTTATGGGCTGATTGAGAGCGGCGGCGGTTGTATTATGGAGTTTTACATCAAATCGGAATACCGCCGTAAAGGCTATGCGCGTAAAATGCTTGAAATGTGTGAAGCTGTGTTGATTGATGAAGGCGCAAACTTTCTTTATGTCACGCCCGAACCGAATACCGGAAAACCGTTTTGGACGGCTGTTGGCTATAAGGACACCGGGAAAATCGACCCTGATAATGAACAGCCGATATATATAAAGAGTATCGAAAATACTTCCGCATAAACACAAGGGCGCAACCGCTCAGCGGTTGCGCCCTTGCTTTGTTCGCTTTACGATTGCTCGGCGACGTACAGGCTCACGCGACTCTGGATAATCCTCGCCGTTTCCTCCACGGAGCGCACATCGTTGAAGAATGCGTCAGCCTCCTCCAGCATTATTGTGCGAATGCTTGCGTCGCCCGCGTAGATGAACGACGCGCTCTCAATCGTGGCAAGCACGGCATCTGCCTCCTCCTGCGTCAAGTGGAAATTGGCAAAACGCGCAAGGTCAACCTCCTCTGGAGACGCGTAGACAATAGCCTCCGTCGCCGGCGACGGATTTACCCACAGAATGACATACCCCGATTCAAAGCTACGCTCCACGACAGGAATCATCTCGTCGGCGAGCTGCTGAGTGATTACGCTGCGGTTGATGCTTGTCGGTTGTCCCGTGTAGAAAGAGGTCCAAGCGGCACTCGCAGAGGTGCCGTCCATCATCATGCTGATGAATTTCCAAGCCTCCTCCTTATGCTCAGAGGACGCGGAAATGCCGTAGTCGCAGGCGGGACGAATGGCGGGCTGAGAGGTGCCGTTCGGCCTCGGGAAACCGAGCACGGCAACATCGCCGCCGTAAAGCACTTCCATTTCGCGCAGCGAACGCGCTGTGTGCGCATCACCGATATTCAGGAGCGACCTGTTCTCAATAAACATGCTCATAAATTCCTCGCGGTAGAGGGCTTGCTTCTCTCCGCTGCTCAAATCGGGCGTTGTGGCCTCCTCGGGCAGCGTTTTTGCGATACGCAGAATGTCGTAGAACGTCTCGTTTTCAAAGTTGCACGTGCCGCTCGTCCAGTCAACATAATCGTCCATCGCGCCGGAGGTAAATGCAGTGATGAACGCCTGTCGGTTGCCCCACGTCATGACCTCCGCGTCGGGATAGCGCGCGGTTACGTCCTTTACCTTTGCGAGCGAGAAGTCACTGCCGTCGCCGAAAAGCGATTCCTTGCCGAACGGCGTGAAAATGTCAAAATGCGTCGGAATGTGGTATAGCTTGCCGTCGGTTTCTACGGCAGTCAGGACGTTTTCAAACAAATCGGCGCGGTTGATGCTCTCGTCGTTGTTGAGGAAATCGGTCAAATCCGTGAGCACGCCTTTTCCGCCGTATTTGGCCGCGTCCATCTGCGCAAAGCAGATGATATCGGGTGCCTTGCCCTGCGCGATGTCAAGGTCAAGTCGCGTCAGCGCATCGACCAAATCATCTGTACTCGTAACGCCTGCGGCGTAGTCGATGATTTCGATTTTAATGTTGCGGGTTACTCTGTTAAAGCTCTGCACGGCAAATTCCGTGAGTATGCCGTACCCCGGCGTTGCTATACCGAGCGTCAGCGTAACCTTCTCCGTCGGCACCGCATCGGGGTCGTATACGAGTCTGTAGAGCCCCGTTTCGCCGCCGCCCATGAAGAAGTAATTCGCTAGCAGGAACTCCGTGTCAGACACGGGCGTCATCGTGTAGGACTGCCCAAGCTCAATGCCGCAGTCGGCAAAGTTGAAGATGAACGTCTCGTCCATCGTGTCGAATTGCAGTCCGTAGACGGAGCCGCCGCGATTGAGCAGAATGTCGTGCTCGCCGACGCCGCTGAACGTGTTGTAGATGGTGTTCGTGTCGTTGAGCATACCGATTGGCTTCGTTGAGCGCGCTTTTGCGTCAATCTGAACGGCTGTCATTCCTGCGGCGTTGTAACGCATAAACACGAAGCGTCCGTCGTTCGTCATTACGCTGCCGTTAATCATATCCTCGTACGTGCCGAAGATGTACGCGCCCGTTTCGCCGTCAAGCACGAAGATTGCGTACGAAAACGGATCCATCTTGTAGCCCGTGATGTAGATGTTCCCGTCGCCGTCGAGCTCAAAGCCGCCCGTTATGTAGTCCTTCATGTCCTCAATCTCGGTGATGTTTACGGTGAACAACTCCGTGCCGTCGGGCGCGAGCTTAGATAATAATGTCTCGGTCGTGTAGCCCTTGGATGTGTTGGACACGTCCTCGTAATGCGCCGCCGTGATACCGATATAGATGCCGCCGCCGTCATCAACGACGAATGAGGCAAGCGATTCGATATCCGCGCTGCCGTGGTCGGGGTCAAGCGGAGCCTTCAGCTCGCGCGATTAGACGACCTTTTCGTCGCCGCCGCTCGTGTCAACGGAGTAAATTTCAAGCAGCTGCGAACCCTCGCCGTCCGTGTGCTTAGGATAGTAGATGCGTCCGTTGCCGTAGGCGTACGTGAAGCCGCCGCCGACAATCTCAAAGTCGATTTTCAGCATTTCTACGTTGAAAATCCCCGTCCATTCACCCTCGGCGAGCGGCGCGGCGGAAAACTCGTTCGGCGTCGGTGTCGTTGGCTCTGCGGGCGTTTTCTTGCAGGCGGCGAGCATCGTCAGTAGCATTGCCACCGCGAACAGCAGCGGTAGGAGCCTGCGAATTGCGGTGCGAGTTCGTGTCATAGTCAAAACCTCTCTTTCCTTTTCGGCTTGACGGGCTTCCCGCCAAGCGTGTATCCTCTCTTTCAAGTGTCCTGCAACTATTGTAACACATCCGCGAAAACAGCACTCGCGATTTGTACTCTGTTGGGAGGCGTTGTGGTACATCAGTTCGAATTCCATCTTACAATCGTTGCTCTGCAATATTGTAACACGGTGTTTGAAGATTTTCCACTAAAATCCGCTTAAAGTTTGATTAAAATTGCTTAATATGTGAAAAAACGCTTGCCGTACTGCGCAGTTTACGGTAGAATGGTAGCAAACAAAAATCTCCGAAAAAGGAAAGGATGGTTTACTATGAAGAAACTCGGAACGGTCATTTTGCCGGACGGCAACACCTGTAGCGGCAAGAGCACGTACTCGCGGCGGCTCGCGAAGGAGCGCGGCGCGGTGCTTTTTGTTGAGGATGAGGCGCTGATTCGTCTCGGCGCAACGACGATGGAGCAGATGATGCAGGTCTCCACCTTTGTCAAGGATATTGTCGTGCAAATCGCGGAGGCGGGTACGGACGTCATACTGGAATCGGGGTACTTTGAGAAAGCCGACCGCGACCGCATGAAGGCGTTTTTCACCGAACGCAGAATCCCGTATGAGTGGCATTTCCTTGACGTCTCGCCGGAGACATGGCGCAAAAATATCGCCAAACGCAACGCCGAGCACGACGCGGGCAACACGCTCGTATACCGCATCGACGACGGATTGATTGCGATGTTTGAGGAGAAGTTCACTCCGCCGAGCCGCGACGAGGTCGACGTTTGGGTGGATAATAACTATTGATTGTGCGGGTTTTTGTCGCCCCCGCAGTCCCATTTTCCCGCCCCTGCATGACGCGAAAAGCGCACACCATTCGGTGTGCGCTTTGTGTTGTGGGAAGTTTCGCGCCGCTTACATCAGCGACCCATATGCTGCAAGGTCGCTCTGCCGCCCGAAAACAGCTTGCCGCAATGCGGACACGCGTGGCAGCGAACGTAGAAAATTGCACCCGCGACAATAGCGAGAAATCCGCCGCAAATCATCAGCTTTGACGGCAGTCACATCGGTTTCCAGTACGCAAATGAGGTAAACGCACTCGGTCCCGCCCAAAAGTGGCAGGCGACAGTCGCCAAGGTTGCGCCGAAAATTATGCTGCACACGAAGACTAAAAGTCCTGTGTAGTGACGGCTGTTTTGCATTATGCCAACCTCGTGCGGCGGGATTTTGTCCCCCTCATATTTGAGGAAAACCGTGTGGGTCGCAGAATTGTAAGCGATGAAATGACGCTCGTCGTCGAGAGCCGTGATACTAAGCCGCACGATTTTCTTGGATTCGGGGTGTATCGCCTCAATCGTCGAAACGCCGACATTAACCAAAAATCCGTTCATGTTTCCCTTCGTGAAGGCAATCGGCTTTTTGCCGTTTACGGACTTGACCTTTAGGTTGATCGCGATACTCGGCGGCAGAATGACCTCCGGCGCGTTTGGGTAGAGCTTGTGAAATTCGTCAACATATCGCCGCGCCATAATACCCCTGACTACGACGAAAATCATCCCGCCAAAAAGAACGGCTAAGCAGGCCGCGAGGCGCAGTATAATTAGGAGCTCGTCGCGGGAGGTGAGCGGACTGAGTGCCATCCTTGATATCATTTTGTTTTCCCCCTGTTTTGTAGTTGCAGTTCGCGTGTTTTGCCGCGTTAGCTGCACACTACGTTTATCTGCAAGCGTATTCTACCGCGCACCACTCGCGTTGGCAAGAGGAATATTCACAGCTTTCCGCTTTTCACACCCCAACATTAAAAACACATTAAACTACATTAAAGTTGCATAAAAATACGATTAAACTTCGCTAAAATTGTTGCTATTGCACAAAAACCGTGCTACAATAAATCGTGAAAGCGCTTTCACGATTTGTCACGTCCCCGCAGAGAGAGTAGACACGGACTTGTTTCTTTTTCCGAAAGCTAAAGGAAATTTTCGGGCTCCATCCCGAAACCGAAGCAATTCCCGAACGAGGAAAGGTTATGGTAATAATTATGCATTACAAAATCCACCAATACGCCGATTCCGTCACGGCGAGCGTAAAAACGAACGCGTACCGCGACGGCATTAAGCGCGAGCTGGCTGCACAGCTCGACGAGGTTTCCCAAATGCGAATGCGCCAAACAGACGAGGAAAAAGCCGTGCGCTACGCAACCGAGCTGCTCGGCACGCCGCAGGCACTCGCCGCGAAGTTAGACAAGTCCGTGCGCAGCTTTTACGGAGGTCCCGCGGTTATCGTTTTCGGCGTGCTCGCGGTGATTTTCGCTGCACTTTCGGTGTTCGCAGGAATGGTTGACGAGAGTCCACTCTCCTACTATTTCGTTTGCTTCGGGCTTGTGCCTGCGCTCGCCGTTGCGTGGTGCGCGATTTACGAGCGCGGGTTTAAGGTGCGCAATATCGTCAACGGCTTGCGTGTGAGTTCGCTCGCAGCGGGTGTTGGTGTTGCGTTCCAGCGCGGATATTACGTTGTCGCGTATGCTGCAACACGCCATCATTCATACTTCGGTGGCAACCCAAAACTCATAAATACGGGCAACATTTTAACGGTGTTGCCGTTCCTCGCCATCGGTTTTGTGCTGTTCGTGGTGTTCACGCTCGTGCGTATGCCGATTGTAAGAAGCGTCCGAGAGAAGGAGGTCATCGCCAAGATGATTTTCAAGGCAGAGAAGCGCAGCATGTTTTAGCTGCGGCTCAGAAAGGAGCGCATTATGGAACTGAAAAACAAGCTGTACGGCGAGTACATCGACTCCGTGGTCTCCAAGCTCAAGGGCAAGGGGCTGCAAAACGAAACGCGCACCGCTCTCTACAGCAAGCTCGAGGAATACTACGCCGTTGCAATCGAAAACAAGGCGTCGCACGAGGAGGCCGTTCACAGCGCAATCGTGAATATGGGCGACGCGGCAGAGCTCGTGGCAAGCATCAAGGAGCAGCACAAGGAGCATCTTGCGTGGCCGATTACCATCGCACTCGCGAGCGTCGTCGTGGGCTTCTTCGCGATTATGATTCCCGTGTCACACGGCGAGATTATTCAGTTGTATGCGACGAGCGAGGTCGCGATTGTCGTCGGTCTCTCGCTCGCACTGGCAATTGTGCTGAGCGTCTACCGCTTCACGCTGTATAAATTCCTCTGCCGCTTGGAGTTTAGCGCGTGCGTCACCGGAATCGGCTATGCGTTCTATCGCTGTCTGATTTTCTACGGCACAAAATCGGAGGAAGTGCTGAAACGCGCCGAGAATGTGCGCGCGGATATCACGCAGATGATACTCGTGCTGATTTACGCCATCGCGGTCTACACCGTTGCGAACGCGATTAAACGCCGCGGCTTTCCGCCGTCCATCAGCTACGTCCGCAATATCTTCATTGAGCGCGACCACCTGCGCGTCAAGGGACGCTTCGGCGGTAGGCTGAAAAAGACGAAATAGCGCAAACAATCCCCGCCATCGGCGGGGGTTGTTTGCGTGGTGGTGCGGGTAAATGCCGTGGTTCATTCGTCCTTGACGTACCGCGCGATGTCCTCAATCTTGCAGTCGAGGATTTTGCATAAATCTTCAATGGTGCGCATACTCAAGTATTTGTTGTTTTTCATTCGTGTAAGCGTGTTCGGGCTGATGCCGTGTTTCTCGCGCAGTGCGTACGTGGAAACGCCCTTGCGTTTTAGCGTATCCCAAAACGGTTCATATATAATCATGCATCTCACCTCTTGACAACATGATACTTTATGTATTATAATTTGAATATGTATTACAAATAGTACATATCAGAGTTGCGAGGTGGCACATAATGATTATTGATGTAACCGATATAGAGCTTACACCGAGCGAAAACGGCGCGGACTGCTTGGGCAACGGGCAAAAGGGCGCGGAATGCTGCTGTGACGAATGCGATTATATGCAGTGTTGCTTTGGCGACGCGTTCCCAAGCGCGTGCCGCACTTGCGAGGACTCGATTTGCCCATCCCACCCCCTCCACACCAAAAAATAATCCTCCCACGCCACCGAAAACGCAACGATTTCTGTTGCGTTTTCTCGTTTTTGTGGTAGAATAATATGTACAGATAAAAAACTCACGCACGAGGGAGGCGATACATTGTCCATGCAGACCGAAACGGCAACGTTCAAATACGACGCATTCATCAGCTACCGCCACAAGCCGCTCGACGGCGCGGTAGCGCGCGCGATTCACAAACAGCTTGAAACATATCGCGTTCCCGCGTACATAACGAAAAAAACGGGCAAAAAGCGCATTAAAAAGGTGTTCCGCGACCAAGACGAGCTGCCGCTGCTCGCCGACCTCGGCGAGGGCATTCGCATCGCCCTGCGCGAGAGCGAGTGGCTTATCGTCATCTGCTCGCCTGATTTGCCGCTGTCAAAGTGGTGCGTCGCGGAGATTGACTATTTCATCGAGCTCGGGCGACAGGACCATATTCTGACAGTGCTCGTCGCGGGCGAGCCGGAGGAGAGCTTCCCGACGCAGCTGCGCTACATCAACGGCGACGAGCGCGAGCCGTTAGCCGCCGATGTTCGCGCAGATTCCATCGCGCACGCCGTGAAAAAGGTCAAAAACGAAAAGTTGCGGCTCCTCGCGCCGATGCTCGGCGTGGGCTACGACGATTTGCGCCGCCGTCACCGCGAGCGCGTAATCAAGCGCGCCGTGACTATCGGCTCCGTCGCTATGGCGATGATGATGTTCGCCACGGCGTACGTGCTCAACCAAAACCGCATCCTCGCCGAGCAGATTGTGCTCACCGAGGAGCAGCGGGAGATTGCCGTCGGCAACGAGGCGTGGGCAAGGCGCGAGCGCAACACCGCGCTAATCAGTCAATCGAAGTTTTTGGCGAGCCTGTCCATAGAGCAAATGGCGCTCGGAGACCCGATGCGCGCGTCGATGCTCGCTCTTGAGGCGTTGCCGCACGACCTCGGCGAGCGCGGCGAGGGACCGTACAGCCGTCCGCTCGTGCAGGAGGCGGAAACTGCGTTGCGCATCGCGAATTTGTCCGACCGTCAAGCGGGTTATTCGCTGATTTCCGCCGTGCAGGGGCTTTACACGAACCAATTTGAGTACCTTGAGGCGTTCGATTTACTGCTGTTGATGATGCCGCAGTACGCGGAGTTGTACGACGGACTGAACGGTCAATTCGTGCGGCGACTTGACTACATCGGCACCGAAATCTTCGCCTACAGCGAGGCGACGGCGCGCTTCGCGACCGTTGTCCGAAACGCCGACGGCGCGGTGCTACGCGTTTACGCGCTGCCGAGCCTTGAATACCGCGATTTTCCGCTGGAGCCGCACACGCACTACAATCTGGAGTTCTTCCCCGACGGGAAACAGCTGTGCGTCTACCGCGCGGGCAGTATTGAGGATTACATCTCCATCTACGACACCGATACGGGCGAGCTGCTGTGGTCGAAAACCTCCGCCGAGCTTTACGCCGACGTCGAAATGGACGAGGAACACACCTTCGCGCTGAACGTCTCCGGCATCTCAATCTCTCCCGACGGCACGCAAATCGCTTACGGCGCGACGGGCGCGTACAAGGCTCCCGCGAGTTTTTTGCCCGTACGCATTATGGACGTATCTACGCAAAGCACAATCACGGAACTCGGCGAGCCGTTTGACCGCTACGTTCCGTACTACGCGCCCGACGGCGCAACGCTGATGCTCCACCGCTACGACAACGGAGCCATCGAGGCGTGGGATATCGCGTCGGCGCAACTGCTCTACGCGCTCGGAGAGGACTACGACAACCCGACGGGCTTTGCGCGCATGCTTGACTTTTCGCCGAACGGTCGCTACCTCGTGGCGCACACTTACGACGACAAGATTTTCATAGTTGACACGTATCTCGGCGGCGGGATTACGGAGTCCTCCGCGGGTCATGCGTACGCGCAAATCGGCTTCACGGACGATTCCACGCTCGTACTGCGCGACGCGCTTGCGCAGTCAGCCGTGCTGCTGTTCCCCATCGGAGACGAGTATCTCAACGGCATTGCAATCCCCGGCGGGCTCTACGATGCGTCGCTGCCGCTTGCCGATTACGTGCTGTATACCGACGTTTTCCTCGCCACCTCGCGCACGCTTGTTACGCATAGCGCGAACGGCGTCTACCAAATCTGGCGGCGCGACGACGGGCTCGGCTACGTACCTCTTGACGCCGCCGAATACTCCGTTAAGACGTTTTCCAACGACGGCTCCCGCGTTTTCCTCGCCGACGGCGAGCACGGCGCGGTGTTTGATGCAACGAGCGGCCGCGAGATAGCGGCGTTCGACGCCGAATACTGCGTTGAGGCGCTGTGGTCTCCCGACGATTCGATGCTTTTGCTCAGTNTCGGCAACGGCACCGTTGAGTTGCGCGATTCCGCAACGGGCGAGCCACTTGCCGCGATTGCGTCGAAATACACNGCTTCGCCGTTCTCCATTCGGCTGTCGCCGTCCAAGGACTGGACGCACCTTATAATAAACTCGCCGGCGCACACGCAAGGGCTCTACGCGATGCCGAGCCTTGAGCTCGTAACCGACTTCGCGCACCTGATTCCCGACGATATGCCGGGGTTAGAAGTGCTCGGCTTGACCTCCTCTACGGAGTTTATGCCCGACGGTAGTTTTTGGATTGCCTTCAATCGCAAGATGGTGCGCATAGACGTTGCGACGCAGGCTATTGTCGCCGAGGTGGAACTCAACTCCGCCGACGAATTCGCGCTGTCGCCCGACGGCACGCGGCTCGCGCTGTTCGTGAAAAACGACGCGGGCGAAATTGACCTCGTGGTGTTCGACACGTCCACGGGCGACGAGCTTTTGCGCGAGCACGCGCACAGCAGTGTTTACAGCAAACCCATCGTTTGGAGTGCGGACGGCACGCGGCTCGCCACGTGCGAGGGCTCGCGCGCCGAGACTAAGGTTTGGAACGCGCAAACGGGCGAGCTGCTGCAAACGCTCGCAATCGACCGTCCGAGCTTCTCGCGCAATGGCACGTTGATTAGCGGCGAGGTCGTGCGCACGGGCTTGATTCGCAATCAATTCATCGGCTACGGCGCGGGCGAAATTTATGATGTCTACACGGGCGTTCTTTACATGAGTCTGCCGCGCGCCGGCGTGTTCAACGCCGTGAACGACGCCGTTTTGATGACGTGCGGCATTTGGACGCCGCGCTCGCTCGGGCAGGAAATGGAGACGGCTCGCACGCGGCTCGCGTCGCGCGAGCTGACGGAGGCGGAACGCCGCATATTCTACCTCGACTAATCGCATAAAAGTACAATTCGTTTGTAATATGAAAGGAGCAATATCATGGCAGATTCAATCTACGGAGAATTCAGCAAAAAGGCAAAGAGCGGCTCGTCGGCGAGCGACAAGCAGTATAACCAAGCACTGCTGTTCGGCATAGTCGCCGCACACCCCGACAAACTCCCCGCAAACCGCAGAGGCGCGACGCAATACCTGCTCTTCAGCAATGTCAGCACGACGCTCGGCAGTCCGGCAATTCAGGTCGCCGACGAAAACAACGGCACCTACGTCATTACACTGCTTGCGCCGACCGGCAAGGGCACCGTCGCTACGAGCGGCATCGACTTCTACGGCGACATCAACGCAGAAACGGATTTCATCAAGAATTTCGCGGAGGCGTTCTCCCGTTAGACCGCGCCGCAATGTTGCAGGAGCAACCATGCTCGGCTCGCGCCGAGCATGGTTGCTTTTGCGTGTTATTCTGATGCTGTTGCCGTTAGTGGCTCACGCGTTACACGTTTCGTGCCGTTTTCATCTCACATCTTCACGCAGGATTTTTTGTAAAATCTCAACATTTCTCTTGTAAATAGCGTTTTTTGTGATACAATGGGGATATTAGGGGAGTTGCCCCTAAGCATTGCCATACGCGCAGCCAAGGCATTCCCTCGTAACCCGCCACAAAATCGGCACGCATCTGCACGCAAAGGAGATGGAGGATATGGCAAATACAGACGCAAAAGCCCAAAATCCGAGCAGGCGAAAACCGTTGGCCGCACCCGCCGCTGCCATGGCCGACGCGCTAAAGGGTTCAAATGTGGTGACAGCGGAGACCAAAGGCAGGAAAACCGAGGCAGACCTCAAGCTGACAGCGTGGATTAAGGACGCGCGGTTCTTCATCCTCGCACTCATAGTAGTATCCGTCGCAATCCTTATGGTGTTCAACGTCATCAGTAAGGGTATAGAAAGCATGCTCTTGGCCGAAAAATCAATCGAAAAGCAGCTGGAAATCAACTTGATAGCGGAGCAAACCGACATGTCCGTCGAAAAGTACGACGACTGGGACACGGCACGCGACCACTATCTTGAAACGCTGCTCGTAAGCGTCGAGCTGATTGACAAGGTACACATGACGTATGCCGCCGTGTTCGACGAGGATTTGAACAACCTCTCCGCACGCTCACCGTCGTACGAGGGCTCGCCGTTTGAGCCAATGTTGTATACGGAGTGCGTCGACGCCGTCAAGACCTCTGCACGCGGTGAGCTTGTGTTGCCTTTCGCGCCGCCCGGCTCAAAGGAACGTGACATGCACCTGCAATTTCAGTGGATTCCGTCCGACCCTGCGTTGCCGAACCGCGTTCTCGCGGTCGTCGCGATATCGCGCTACACCGTAAGCACGCGCATATCTACGTGGGTGCAAACGATGGCCGTTGCATTCGTGGTCGTCGCGTTCATCGTCGCGTTCTTCCTCTGGCGCAGAAGAATTGCGCTGTCCGTGAACAAAACGCTGGAGGATACCGTTCGCCTGCGCACGATTGAGCTCGTGGAGCAAACCGCTGCGGCGAATCAAGCGTCTATGGCAAAAAGCAACTTCCTGTCGAACATGAGCCACGAGATGCGCACGCCCATGAACGCCATCATTGGCATGACGACAATTGCGAAAAACGCCGAGGATATTGAGCGCAAGGACTACTGTCTCGCGAAAATCGAGGACGCGTCCACGCATTTGCTCAGCGTCATAAACGATATCTTGGACATGTCAAAAATCGAAGCGAAGAAATTCGAGTTGTCGATTGAGAAATTCAATTTCGAGCGACTTCTGCAAAAGGTCGCGAACGTAATCGTCTACCACGTAGACGCAAAGCACCAAACCTTCACCGTACACATCGACGAGGACATTCCGATGTTCCTGCTCGGCGACGACCAGCGCATGATGCAGGTAATCACAAATCTGATGTCCAACGCCGTGAAATTCACGCCCGAGTACGGCAGCATTTCGCTCAACGCATACCTGCTGGAGAACAACAAAGGCAAGTGTAAAATCCAAATTGAGGTCACGGACACGGGTATCGGCATCAGCGACGACCAGCGGGATAAGCTGTTCCGCTCGTTCGTACAGGCGGAGACGAGCACGACACGCAAATTCGGCGGCACGGGTCTCGGTCTCTCCATTTCCAAGCACATTGTCGAGATGATGGGCGGCACAATCTGGGTAGAATCCGAGCTCGGCAAGGGCTCTACGTTCGCGTTCACGATGCAGGCAGAGCAGGCTTACGACAACAACGAGGGACTTCTTGACAGCAGCATAAACTGGGAAAACATGAGCGTGCTCGTCGTCGACGACGCCTTTGAGACGCGCGAATACTTCTCGGAGATTATGCAGCGCTTCGGCAGTCACTGCGATGTCGCCGCGAGCGGCGACGAGGCGTGCCTGCTGATTGAGCGCAACGGTCCGTACAACCTCTACTTCGTCGACTGGCGAATGGAGGGCATGGACGGCATTGAGCTTGCGCGCCGCATTGATACCGACGGCGACGGCAAATCCGTAGTCATAATGATTTCCGCCAACGAGTGGAACGAGGTCGAGGGCGATGCGCGCGGAGCCGGCATCAGCCGTTTCCTGTCAAAGCCGCTGTTCCCGTCGATGATTGCCGACTGCATAAACGAGTGTCTCGGTACCGGCAGCATTCTCCCCAACGAGCGCGAAATCAGCTACCGCGGCATTCTGAGCGGCTACCGCATTCTGCTCGCCGAGGACGTTGAGGTTAACCGCGAAATCGTGCTCTCGTTGCTTGAACCCACGGAGCTGATTATCGACCAAGCGGAAAACGGTCTCGTCGCATACGAAATGTTCCGCGACAACCCGGAGCTGTACGACATGATTTTTATGGACGTTCAGATGCCGGAGATGGACGGCTACGACTCCACGCGTAATATCCGCGCACTTGGCTTCCCTAAGGCGCACGATATTCCGATCGTCGCGATGACCGCGAACGTGTTCCGCGAGGACGTGGAAAAATGCATCGAGAGCGGCATGAACGACCACATAGGCAAGCCGATTGACTACGAGAAGATGATTTCCAAGCTCTGTGGCTACCTCTTTACGCACCCGCGCTCCGACGATGTAACGATAGAACGTTCTTGGTAGTAAAACGCAACCGTAAATACAAACAAATGTGACTAGCACCTCACACACGAAAACCGCCTCCCGCAGCAGTGCTGCGGGAGGCGGTTTGTTTTGCTTTCCGATGCTATTTCTTGGTTTGAACATACGGGACAATCAGCCCCGCTAACTTTGCGATGGTCATCGTTTGCAGATAGACCTTGCCCGGCCCGGTGATAACCGTGTCGAACAATCCCTCGCCGCCAAACAGCATGTTTTTCACGCCCTTGACCATCTGAACGTCCATCTGGCACGTCTCGGACATAATCGCGAGAACGCCCGTGTCGCAAACGACTTTTTCTCCTGCCTGAAGCTCGTACTCCTTGCAATATCCGTCGATTTCAAGGAATACCGTGCCTGGTCCCGTGATTTTCTGCATGATAAAGCCTTCGCCGCCGACGAGGCCCGCGCCGAGCTTCTTCTGGAAATGAACCGACAGCTCAACGCCGAGCGTCGCGCACATGAACGACGACTTCTGCGCGATTATGCTCTCGCCCGCGCCGAGCTCGTACGCTACGATGGTGCCGGGGAAAGACGACGAGAACCCGATTTCCGCAGGACCCTCAGCCGTGTAACGACTCATAAAGAGACCCTCGCCGGCGAAAAGACGTCCGATTGCTTTGCCGACGCCGCCCTCCGCCTTGCTCTCGGCCTTCACAGGCCCGAGCGACCACGTTCTGCCGCCTGCCTCACTGATGATGGTTTCGCCCTGTTCAAGTTGGATAAGAACTGCGGGTAATGTGCCGCCCTCGATGGAATATTTCATTTTGCCTCTCCTTTCAAGCTACGAAATTATATTTTTTTGCCGCCGCCGTGGTTTTTTCGCAGCGGCGGCATTTTGCGCGGGAAGTAAACTTGCGTGTATTTAGAAACCGTTCTTGTATTCCTCGTAGCTCGGCGGCAGCGGGTCGATTTCCTCGTCCCAAGGCGCACCGTTCTCGCGCAGGAAGATTTCAACGTCGATTACGTTGCCGTCCTCGTCCGTATACTCGAAGTCGAACATAAGCAGTCCGTCAAACGGAATACCCGCGAACATCCACACCTCGTCCTCCATGATGTCGTGGTCAAGGAACCAAGCCTCGTCATCGGCAATCGGAATTACGCCTAAGTAGAGATAGTCCTCCTCGATGAACATCGACATAATCGGCAGAATATCCTCGGCAGATTCGTAGCGGTAGAATTCCTCAATCGACTCATACGCCTCAAAGTACGTCATGCCGCCCGTTACGTTAATCGTCGCCCAAAGGTCGCCCGTGTAATCAAGTGCCTCGGAGTAAATCAGGCCGTACCACGAGCTCGGAACCGTAATACCTTCCAAATCGTAGTCGCCGTAGTCGGCATCGTCCTCGTAGTCGTTGTAGGAATCACCGTATGTATCATCGTAATCCTCAACGGGGTCGGTGTACTCATAATCGGAATCGTAGTCATAGTCATCCTCGTAGTCCTCGTCCCAGTCGAAGTCGCCGTTCATGGCCGCTTCATAGCCGCCGAAGTCCGCGAACATCTCGTCTAACTCCGCCAGCAACTTATCGCTGTAGAACACAAGGTCAACGCCCATACCGAGCACGTCAAGCAGGTAAATTGCGCCCTCTTCAAGCATACCGACGCAGTCAAGACCGCCGCCCTTGATTGTGAAATCCGTGCCGTTGAGCGTCCATTTGCCGTTCGCGCTTTTGCCGTCAATCGTCATTTTGCACTTGCCCTTGTCGAACAGTTCAATGGTGAAGCCCTGCGCAAAGATATCCGTGACTTTCATTTCGACGTCCATCATTTCGGCAAACATCGCCTTGTAGAGACCCGTGTTCGGCTCGGTTTGCTTTCCGCCTCCGCACGCCGCAAGGCTGAGCAGCATCGCCGCGCAGATTGCGAGCGTTACGAGACTTTTAATTGTCTTTTTCATTGTTGTTTCTTCCTTTCGATTTTTACTATTTCGATTGTGTCACATTCTATCACATTAATCTCGGCTCCGCAATAGACTTCGCCGAGATTTAACGCAGATTTTCGCCGTTTAGAAGCCCTTGATGCGGTAAAGTATCAGCTCCTCGGCAGAATCGTCGGAGCGATCCTCCGAGGCGGCTACGATGATGTCGCCGTCAGCCGTAACCGTCACGTCCTCCATCCAGCAGTAACGCAGTCCAAACAGCTTCGCGACGTCCGCCTTGCCGATGAATTCGCCCTTCGTGTTCCAGAACACGAGGTCGCGCATGTTGCCGTCAGCGACCATGAAGCCGTTCGCCGTTTCAACAACGCCGCTCGTGTAGCCAAGACCGCTGCGGTCGTCCTTCGTGTCGGCGAGCGTGAACAGCTCCTTGCCGTTAAGGTCGTAGACGATTACAATTTCGTCGCGGCTCTCAAAGTGTTTGCCGGCAACGAGAATGTGCTTGTCGTTGATGCTTATCGTGCTGATGGAGTTGAATGGTCCGACGCGCGCGGCGTCATCATTCATGCTTGTCAGCACCCACGGCTCCGCGCTCATAATGCCGTCGCCGACGGTGACCTTCGCCGTGTCGGTACCGACCCAGAACGTGATACCCCAGTCGCCGCTCGGATGAATGGCGAGGTCGTACTTCAACGAGGATTGGAAGGTTTGCGTAAAGCCGTCCATGATGACGATTTCGCTCAGTCCGGGCGAGAGATACAAGTTGCCCGCGTTGTCCGCATCGGCGTACTCGTATGATTCTTCCATCATCCTCATTTCGTTGAACTTGAGACCCGTGTCCGTGAACTCCAGCTCAACCATTTCCTTGCGAGTTATGGCGTAGAGCTTGCCCTTCGCCGCCGCGATTGTGGTGTCCATCGTATCGTTGAGCACGAGCGACTCGTCAACCTCAAGATACTGCGCCTCAATCGTGAAAGTACCAACCATCTGCGGCTGTGCGTCAGGCGTTAAACGCTCGCCGTCCCACGGATACGGCGCATCTACGTTGCCGACATCCTCCGTGAGCACCTCAAACGAGTCGAGCAGTGCCGCGTAAACATCGTCGGGAACGCTGCCGCTGATGGTGATGGTCAGCTCCGTTTTGCGCGGCTCATTACGTCCGCGGTACGTGCGTTCCATAGANCCCCAGCTCTCGCGCTCGGAGTATTTGCACACCACGCCGCCGACCTCAACGGTGCCGACGCCGTTGGCGTAGTCGCGCANCTCCTCCTGCGTGTCAGAGATGCCTCTGCGGAAGCTGCCAAGGCTCTCTTCCGTGGATACGACGATTTTCANTGTGCCGTCGTACTTCTCTGAGTCAGCGTCCGCTCTGTACTCAAAGCTGTAGCGTCCGTACTTTTCGCTCTCATACACGCCGTCCTCGGCGAGCGTGAACCCGTCGGGAAGAACGGCACTCCAAAACGGAGTTTCGTACTTCGCCTCTGTCGGCTCCTCCTCAACGGGAGCCTCGGGAACATCGGGTACGACCGCCTCGGTTACTGCGGGGGGCGTGTTCTCAGCCGGCGCGGGTGCGGGTGGCTCCTTTGAGCCGCAGGCGACGAGCGCGAGCGCAGTCAGCAGCAGTGCTGCCATGGTTGAAATCTTACGCATAATTTTTCACATTCCTTTCATTTTTCACTCAGTCTAATTTTGTCGTTTTTTCGCAAAAAAACTGCCTGTTGTGTTAATAGTAGCACAACAGGCGGTATTCTGGATATAGTCCTAAGGTTGATTTTTGTCGAAAATCTTTCCGATGTTACAAAACGCACCTGTCAACCCAAGGTTGACGCGTCCTCTAACTGTTGCGGTTGCAGGGGAATGTCGAGTAGCTCGCTCAATTGCTCCGCTAAATTCGACCGATTGATGAGACTGAGATACAACTTGATTTCGTTAGCGCCGCGCACCTCTAACTTCTTATAGATGTGAATATTATGCGTTTTCAGCGTGCTGTTTGCTATAAACAGCTCGTTCATGACACGCTCAAAATCCTGTCCGTCCATATAGCGCGCCACAATCACGCGCTCCGTCGGTGTCAGCAGGCGCAGTTTGTCAAGAAATTCGACGAAAATGACCTCAACCTGCGCCGTTTGCCCGGGATTGTTCTCCGCGAAAAGCTGTAGCAGCGCGTCGAGTTCCTTGATGCCTACCGAAAGCGTCGGGTTGCCGCTGTCGTCCGACTGCGTATTCGCCATCGCAATCAATGCCGTATCAAGAGGCTTCGCGATTTTACTGCTCAGCAGTACGGAGACCACCAAGCCGAGCACGAGCATGATTGCGAAAATCATCATCACGCGCGTCACGTCCGAGCGAATGATTCTGTCGAAATTCTCCTCTGATATCAGCACCGCAAGCGCAAAATGCTGTCCGCTGTAAAGTGCTCTTGCGTGGTACAGCGGCATTTCGTTATACACGCCGAAATACGTAACCTGCCCCGTTTGCAGTTGCGCGAGCTTGTTCTTCGCGCCGACGTTTTTCAGTGCGCCGCCGCCGAGCAGGTCGCGCTCAAGCATCTTGTCGCCGGAGAACATCGCGCTGTCCGCGCCGATGCTTATGCTGCCGTCGTCGCCGAGCGTCGAAAACACCACCGTTAACTCGGGGTATTCCTTCGTGTCGAGCGTGTGCTGATAACGGAAGCTCGCGTCCGTGATTTCAAAGCCGCAAACGCCGAGAAAAACGCCGTTCTCTCCGATTAGCGGAATGCTGCAAATGAGCGAATTTTCCTTGTTCTGCGGGATTATCTTTCCGAATTGCCATGAATATAAATCCGACAGCTTTCGGCTCGCTCCCTCGTCCGCCAACTGCATCGGCAGCTCCCAAAACGCTTGATCCTCTATGTCAAACTCCAAATCCCAGTTTGCCTGCAATGTCATGTTTCGCCGTTGCGCAAACGCCGTAAAGCCGCGCAGATACAGCATTTCCGACGCGTTGCCGATGCGCTTAGGCTCAATACGGCGCAGATAAATGCCCGCGCGCGAATATTCCGCGTTCGGTAGGCTCGGATTGATTGACGCGTTGAGTACGAGGTAAACGCCGCTGCAATTCGCGCGCGCCAGCGCGAGAATCACGCGGTCCGTCGCTCGGTCAAGCAGGTCGAACAGCAGTTCGGGGTGCGACTCAAGCTCCGCAAACGTGATACCCGCCTCGCCCAAGCGATATTCAATGTCAGCCGACAGCGTTTCGGAGAAATTGATTGCCTCCGCCGTCATACCACTCATGTGCTCGTCGACGCTCGCGCTTATTAGCTCAACCTCGCGCGAGATAACGGAGGATACGTTATTGCGTCCGGGGAAAATGTTGTTCGTAAGAAACAGCACGACCGCAATGCCGAGCACTGCGACGAGGCCGAAGATATACAGATATTGCTCAATATGTACGCGAAGCGTACGGCTGCCCGTGCTCCACCGCTCAACAATGTATATCCGTAATACTCGCCACAATCGCTTCATCTCTTACCGCCTTATTTGTCAAATTCCGCGCAAAAACGCTCAAACGCGCCCGCCGATACCTGCCGATACGCTTCATCGGCGTCCATGCCCTCGGCAATCAGCTCCAAATACGCGCTCCTGTCCTGACGCGCCGTCGAATAAATGCGCTCGCTGTACGACGCGGACAGTTCGTTATACGCATTGGAAATCGACGGGATGTAAAAGCTGTACTCGCCCTGCATTTCCGCCGCAGTCTTGAGCATTTTGCGGATTTGCGGGTTCTCGGCGATGTTCGGATTGTCCAAAATCGTCGCAAACGCACTCTCCTTGACAGGCAGGTAGCCCGCCTCTGTTGTGAAGCGCAGATTTTGCTCCGCGTCCGTGAGCCATTTCAGGAAAACCGTCGCCGCATACTCCTTCTTCTCCTCGGATTTAAGGACGCAGAAGCCGCCGCCGCGCTGCATCGCTACGTTCTCGCCGCCATCAAATATCGGGTATTGCAGAATGTCGAAAACGACGGACTGCTTCGTGTTGTCGGCGTACGTAACCGTATCGGGGTAGAACATCGTGCCGGCGGACGTGCTCGTGACGCACACGACGCCGCCCGTCATAGCGATGTAGTTGCCGTAGTTGTTGAAGATTGCGATACTTCCGCGCACGGCAAGCGGATAATAGCTGTCCCAAATGCGCTTGAAGCTCTCGGACGACAAATCAAGCGCGTCGTCGGCGAAGAAGTCCTCGCCCATCTGCGCAAAGCCGATTTCGGCGAAGTTATACGGATTATCGGGGTAGTAGAATGCCCTGCCGTCCTGCGGGATATTCGGCGTTTGATCGTCCGTCCACTCGTAGTAGAGTTCGGCGGCGGCGAGCATTCCCTCTACGCTTGAGAGCTGCTCGATTGTCACGCCCGTCGCCTCGGCGAACGGCTCAAAGAACGTGCTGTTGATGTACAGCACCTCCGTGGATTTCGCTACGGGCAGTAAAAACAGCTTGTCGCCGCCGAGATAGCCCTCGGTCAAGAACGGCGCGACGAACTCGGAGAGCTCCCCTGCCTTGAAGTACGAACCCAAATCGACGAGTAGCCCCTTGTCCGCGAGCTGTAGCGCGATTTTCGGATATAGCAGCGCGATATCGGGCGGCTTGGGCGCGCCCGGAACATCGTCCGCCGCGTCAAGCAGGCGTTCGTTAAGCTCCGACGCGTTCGACACGGAGCCGATATCGACGATGATGCCCTCCGCCGCGCCAACGGTCGTGTTAAACTCCTCTACGAGATCCGCGAACTTAACGCCCATCTGCTCCACGTACGTGTGCCAAATCGTCAGCGTGACGGGCTGCGCCGCACTCGGCCTGTTCGACCCCGCACCGCAGCTCACGCTGCCGAGCAGCAGCAAACAGCAAATAAAGGCATTAAAGATTTTTTTCAACGAGCGTTCCTCCCAAGCAAAAACGTGTGGTTACGAGCTTTGCGGTGCATTCCCCGCGCAAAACGGCGCGAAATGCCAATCAATGTATATTGTATCACACCTGTTTGCAGATTACAATGATTAAAAATGGTGAATGTGTTGGTTTTTCGCACCGCCGCACCGTCCTTGCACCACCGCACTGCGCCCGTAGGGGACGCTCATCGGGCAACCCTCTCACAAAAGAAACGCCCGCTTTTTGAAAAAGCGGGGCAAAAACTTCTAAAGAAAATGCTACGCTTTTTCGGGTAAGCACAGGCGGCACCGCACCGCACTCACCGTCATTGCGGCCTCCGAACCGCAATCTCAACATCAATTGCACCGCGTACGGGTCGGGTCTCCCGACCCGCGCAATCTGACAAAAAACGGGCGGCTCTGTGAGCCGCCCGTTCGATACTTTACCGTAATTACGCCTTAATCGGCTCGCCGAAAAGCTCCTTGTAAATATCCTCGCCGTACGCCGTTTCGAGCGGGTCGCCGGGAAGAATCTTGAACGAGCGACCGCCGTCGGACAAACGCTCGGCGCGCAGAAATTGCACGTTTGGCACCTTGCTGAACGCGTCCGCGAACGTGAATAGGTGGGAAACCGACAAAACTTCAACATCGTGCTCAATGAGGGCCATAACGATTTGACGATGAATCTCGCTGCCCTCGCGCTCGTTCGTAGATGCGAACGCCTCGTTGAAAATGAGTAACGAATGCTTGCGGAGCTGCTTCGTAATCTCGTTCATGCGCTCCATTTCCTCGTCGAGCTTACCGCTTTTCATCGAGGTGTCTTCCTCACGCTTGAAGTGCGAGAAGATGCCGAGCTTAATCGGCGCGACAAAGGCATCGGCGCTGACAATCATCCCCGCCTGTGCCATCATAATCGCCTGACCGAATGAGCGCATAAACGTACTCTTACCGCCGTTGTTTGCACCGGTGACGATGAATAGCTTATTGCCCTCGCTCTTGAGCTCGTTACCGATTACGGCTTCGCCGCGCAGAACGACAAGGCTGAGGTCGCACAGGTTTGCCCACTCGCGGCGTTCCTGTTCGGGCGCAAGCAACTCGGGAATGCAGTACGGCGAGCCCTTTTCCTTCAGGAAGTCGGCGAGGTTGATGCAGCCGACGTAGAACGCCAGCTCACTGCGGAGCATGAGATAGAAATCCTCAAGATAGCGCACCGCCTGCGTGAGCACGCTGACTGTCTCGTTAATGGCGCGGTCGCGGCGCGAGTTAATGTCGGCGATACCGGCGAAATCGTCGTCCTTAACGGTATATGTCGCCGTCATCTTAAAGCGGTTGAAGAAACCGAGCTTTACCTTGCGGCGCAGTGTGTAGTTCGTGCTCTGGTTGTACTCGCCGAGGCGCGCACTGATAAGCAGCTCGTCTTGGTCGCGCAAATCCTTGAGTTGCGCTTTGACTTCGTTGAGGAACTCGTCGCTCAGCTCGGTTTTTAGCATCTTGAACAGCGTCGTGAAGCCCTCCGCGGAGAACGCCTTCGTCGCTTCCTCGGCGAATTTGCGCAGATGGCCGAGCGTGTCCGTGAAGATACGCAGCAAACCAACGGCACTATTGAGCGAGTCGGACAGCGCGATGGACGACGAGAGGAAGAAGTTCGATTGCTTCTGAATCTGCGCCGTCTCGTCTAAAAGCGCGTACAGGCGGCGCACGTGACCCGGTGCGGCGAGCGCGTCGCGCAGGTTCGCCTGCCGATAGGAAATATCGTCGAGAGTCTCCAGCGGATTGAACAGCGCGGAGTAGCAAGCGGCGTAGATGAATTTATCGTCCTTTGCCATCGTATCAACAACGTGCTTGAGCTCAAAGTCGGCGCACAGCGTATCGCTGGCGTAGCAGGTCGGACCGGTCATGTTGAAGTCGCGGTCGCGAAACATCAGATTAGCCTTCATTATTTAGTTACCTGCCTTTCTTCCGATTGTGATGCGCTCGGACAAGCGCTCGTAGCTCAGTCCGTACTTGTTGGAGATGTGCTCTGCGTATGCAAGACCGTCGGGGTTCTTGCGCAGAATCTTATAGGTGCGGATTGTCGGGTCCTCCACGTTGATTTTACCGACCATGCTGACCGTATCCGGTCCGTGCTGCGCAAGCTCATCAAGGAACGTGACGCACAGCACAAGCGCGCCGAGCCGCGTGAACGTATCCATCATGTAGCCGCCGAGCAACAATGCGTCGGAGAGCGTCGTGGACGCGAAAATCTCGTTTACGATGATGATGCTGTCGCCCGTCGCTTGGTCGAGCAGTAGCTTGAGGCGTTGCAAGTCGTCGCGGAGCTGGCCTACCTGCTGCGTGACGTCCTCCTCGCGACCGAAGTGCGTAAGAATCTTGTCGAACATCGCCAGCGATGCCTCGCGGGCGGGCACGGACAGTCCGAGTGCGCCGAAGTAGTGCGCCTGCGCGAACGAGCGAGCGAATGTCGTCTTACCGCCTTGGTTCGGGCCGGTGATGATAATCATCTTCTCCGGCGTGTCTAACTTGAAGTCGTTGGCGATGGTTTTCGCCTCGGCGGACTTCGCCAGCGCAAGGTCGTAGCAGTCGTAAGCGTAGACGTGCTCCTTGTCGCGCGTGATTTTCGGGTAGCAGAACTGCAAACCGTGCTTACGCGTCTCCTCAACGTTCTCAAACCAACCGAGATAGAACTGAATCTCGCGCGAGAAGCGTGCGATTGCGCCGTCAACGAAGTCGATACGCTGCTTGCAGAACTTGTCAAGCTCGTAGAACGTGTCGTGGAACAGTCCGGCAATCATATCCAGCAACGCAATCTCAATGGTGAGGTTACCCGGCGTTTCCGGCAGCGCACGCTTGTATGTATTGACCTCACCTTGGCGGAATTTCTCAAAAGTTTTGAGCAAATCCTGCGCGTGGTCGGACTGCCCGTCGTACTTGGCGATACCGATGGTGTTGCCGCGAATGAGCATGGTATACTCAATCTTTGAGAACGCCTCACGCAGTCCCCTAACGGTTGTGCCGAGCGACTTAAATGTCTCGGAATCGGCGTATTCGGTGATGTGCGCAGCGAAGTCGGACAGTCCGCGCGACGAAAACACTCTGCCGCGCAGTGCGACGGCGAGCGCATTGACTTCGTTGCTGTACCAGTCGGCGCAGTCCAGCACACGGCCGCGTGTGAGATAGTTGTCATGGAGCTTGCCGCCGAGCTCAAGCGAGCTGCCGATGTCCGCCATGGTGTTTTGCAGGTTGAAGATGGTGCGCGAGAAGTTGTCGAACAGCACGCGCAGTCCCTCGTCCTCAAGCTCGCGCGTGATTTCTTGGCGATAGAGAATCGTTTCCTCGTCCTCTATGTGCGTGTAGAAGATTTCCGCAAGGCGAAAGTCCTTGCGCTTGTAAGAAATTGCCGTAACGATTTGGTCGATGTTCAAATCGCGGAAGCACTCCGGCGGTGAGCTTTGCCACTTGGGCTCCTTATCCCAGCCCGGAGTCAGAACACTGTAAAACATTAGAATTACCCCTCTTGCGTTCGTTTTCTTTGCAGCCGATGGCTCAATAATACGCTAAATCGCGTACAAAGTCAAGTTGGCGCAAAACAACCGTAGTCAACCCGAAATCGCCGAACAGCGCGTGGCGTTCGGCGGCGCGGCTTGACCTCGGTTATCATTAGTATGGCTTTATGACGTTACGCAAACCGCAAAAGTTCCGAAATTAACAGTTGCAATATTGCCGAAATTCGGCTATAATGTTTCGTGCGCTGCACGGACGCTGTCCTCGTGTTCGGCATGTTGCGTAGACCCGTCACCGCTTAGAGCGTTCTGCCGCAGGCGGAATGCGCTCCGATATGCGCAGCAGTAGGCGAAAACACGCTCCGCATCCCCGTCATCGCACCGAGCGTTCTGCGAAGCAGAAGGCGGCGGCATGATGCGCTGCCGTCACCGCTTAGAGTATTTTGCGTAGCAAAATACGGCGGCAGGAACACACTGCTGTCAGCGCTTAGAGTATTTTGCGTAGCAAAATACGAACCATGTTTGCCCCCGTTAATCAAATTGAAGCCCAACGAAGTGGGTTCAATTTGAAAAGGACGTGCGATGAAGCGAGCAAAAATCGACGCGAAGCGGTGATTTGAGACTTAGCGTAGTCGCTAAGGACGCGCCCCCGTAGTTAAATGGATATAACGAGATCCTCCTAAGATTTAGTTATCGGTTCGATTCCGGTCGGGGGTACCAAGATAGGTGGACAGAATTAAACGTTCTGTCCACCTATTGTTTTGTCCCCAAACAACTGCTATTTCAAGCAAATACGCGAAAACACGAAACTCAACTATGTACGATATCCATACGAAACCCGACGGCTGTGCCGTTGGGTTTTTACTATTTTACGAAAGGCAAGTGAAACAAAATGAACAAACAAAAATCCGAACTCATAGCCGCGGGAATGCGGAAATCGTTCCGCGACGGTACGTCGAA
>JGI994J12354_10001343_pt1 | contig 24931 bp, 28 predicted proteins | sample IntmicLarv3ML3BL_FD_12354 | JGI IMG/M metagenome (IMG submission 12354)
GTCGGGATAAAATCCCCTCTCAGCCAGATTTGGCTCCCCCAATGCTTTTCTATTTTCGTATAGGTTGGCAAAATTGTCAAGATGTGGCTGTTTGGGGAATCGGCTTATTTGCGAGAGAGGGGCTTTATTTAATCGTGTTGATTTGTTTGGGAGAGGGATTATAAGTCAGGGTTGTGCTGGTGCTCCTACAAAGTTTGTAGTTAGTCTAAAATCAAAATGGCTATTTTCATTGTCAGGTTGGCAGTATGTTTTTAGGATTTCTGAATGAAGTAGCGGTCGTGGAAGATGAAAATGTGTAAGAATTGTTTTTTATCGAATTTTTCATATAGCATAATGTATTTGGATAAATTCGACAATTGTTTAATTCGTTCAATTACTTGATCCATATCTACCTCACATAAAACACTAAATAATATGAATCCTCTTCGATTGCATATAAAGCAAGAGCGCCCAAAGCGAGCTTGTCTGCTAACATTAAATAGAAATAACTTTATTCGCAGGAAGCCATCCGCTTTTGCCATTTTCGTCTTTAACATATAACCATTCAAATACAACCTCTATAAGGATTACTACTTGCCCTTTTTCCACAACCAATTCTGTTGGATTGTAGTCTTTAACTAAAATTTTATCCACTACATATGTTTCCGGAATATAAGTTTCATGCCCATTTATTACGCATGAACACCAATGCGAACTTTCTTCGCAATCAATTAAATCGCTAACAACTGTGCCTTTTGTGAAAAGCGGAAATGCACCCTCACCATCATGTTTTTCCATTACCTTTAATTTCATATCTGACAGCACCCTTTTCTAAATGTTGGTCTTATTATGGGAAGAAAAATCGGGTTTTATCAAGCGACAGGGGCTATTCGACTGCCATGAGTTTTTCGTAGCCGATGAGAGCTTTGGGCTCCAAGAAGGCTTCGAGGCCGTATTCTCCCCATTCTCGCCCGTTGCCGGAGCCTTTGAAGCCGCCGAAGGGGGCGTGGAGATCGTTGAAGCTTAGGCCATTGCCGTTGAGAAAGATTTGTCCTGCTTGAATTTGTCCGGCGACGGCAAGGAGTTCTTCTTTATTTGTTCCTTGGATGTAGGCGGCGAGCCCGTAGGGGGTGTGGTTGGCGAGTTCGATGGCATTGTCAATATCTTTGTAGCCTTGGATGACCAGAACCGGGCCGAAGATTTCTTCTTGGACGATTGCCATGTCCGGTGTGGTGTCTGCGAAAATGGTGGGCTTGACGTAGTAGCCTTGCTCCAGTCCTTCCGGTTTACCGATGCCGCCGGTAACGAGGGTTGCCCCTTCGTCGATGCCGACTTGAATGAGCTGTTGGATTCGCTCGAATTGTCGTCGATTGACTACGGGGCCGAGGAAGGCTTTGGTATCCGGTGTGCCCGGTTGCAGTCCTTGGACGGTTTCAACTGCGATGGCTTTGGCTTCTGCCATTCGTTCTTGGGGAATCAGGAGCCGGGAAGGAGCGGAGCAGCTTTGACCACTGTTGAAGATGAGCCCTTTGATTCCGTCGGCGACGGCTTTGGTGAAATTAGCGCTGGGGAGAATCAGGTTCGGGCTTTTTCCGCCTAATTCCTGATGGACTCGCTTGACTGTGGTAGCGGCTTTTTCGGCGATATCAATTCCGGCGGCAGTGGAGCCGGTAAAGGAAATCATTTGGATATCTCGGTGGTTACTGAGGTAAGCTCCGACTACTGACCCGGTGCCGTGAACCAGGTTGAATACCCCTTTAGGGACTTGGGCTTCATCCATGATTTCCGCCAGAATTTGCGCTGAAAGGGGCGAGTATTCTGAGGGCTTGAGTATCATGGTGCAACCGGTCGCCAGAGCCGGAACGATTTTTAGCATCGCTTGAGAAGCCGGCCAATTCCAAGGGGTAATCAGGGCGCAGATGCCGACCGGCTCTAATGTCAGAAGAGAGCTGCCGATTTTTCGGGTAAAGTCGAAGTTTTTCAGGACTTCAATGCCGACTTTTAAGTGATTCATCCCCAAAGGGGCTTGGGCTTTTTCGGCGACCCAGCCGGGAGCGCCCATTTCAAGGGTAATCGCTTGGGCGAGGTCAGCAAGCCGAGATTCATAGACTGCCAAAATTCGCTCCAGCAGGGCGAGCCGCTCTGCCGGGTCAGCTTTGGAGAAATCGGGGAAGGCTTTTTTTGCGGCGGTAATCGCTTTTTCGGCATCTATGGTATCTGCCAGGGCGAGAGTACCGATTGCCGCTTCGGTGGCGGGATTGATGATTTCCATGGTGGTTTGGCTATGCGGCGTGAGCCATTCTCCGCCAATATAGTAGTGCTGTGCGCTGAGTTTTACAGTCATTTTAAATCCTCCTTTTATATGGATGTGATTAAGGCTAGTGTATCACAGTTGACAGCGAGGAAGCCAAAAAAAATAATCTGATCCGAGAGTTCCTTGACTTTGTGAATGATATTCGGTATCATTATCAAAAAGAATTGTTCTCAGTTGTTTTGGTTGTTTTTATGTATCTCTTTTTTGAGAGACGATTCATCTGCTAAAAGCCTCTTAGAATTAAGGGGCTTATGCTTATTTGAAACGGAGGAAAGAAAATGAAAGAGGCTCAGTGCTCACGGGCAGGAACCGGTGAAGTGACTTTGAAGGAAATGAAGCCCGGGGATTGCGGTTATATCCATAAGGTGACCGGTTCCGGGGCGATTCGGCGTCGGATGCTGGAGATGGGTTTAATCGAAGGTACTTTGGTTCAGATTATCAAGTATGCTCCTTTGGGCGATCCGATGGAGGTCTGCGTGGAAGGAACACATATCTGTTTAAGAAATAATGAAGCGGCCTGCCTGCTGATGAAAAAAGCGGAAGAAGGTGGCTGTAATGTATAGAAAAAAAGATGAAATGTTGATTGCCATTGCCGGAAATCCGAATGCCGGAAAGACGACGATTTTCAATGGTCTGACCGGGGCAAATCAGCATGTGGGAAACTATGCAGGAGTGACGGTAGATAAAAAAGAAGGTCATCTGCGTTATCAGTTGGGCGAGGAAAAGCTCAAAGTGACGATGGTTGACTTGCCGGGAACTTATAGTTTGAGTTGTTATTCCGAAGAGGAACGAGTGGCAAGGGGCTTTTTGCTTCAGGAAAATCCGGATTCGACTATCGTGGTGGTGGATGCTTCCCATCTTAAGCGGCATTTGGCTTTTGCCCTTCAAATCATGGAGCTGGAGCGACCGGTAGTTCTGGATATGAATATGATTGATGAGGCTACTGAAAATGGTTATACTTATGAGTTGGAGAAGCTTTCGGCGATTTTGGGAGTGCCGGTCTGTCCGACTGTGGGACGAACCGGGGAGGGCCTGAAGGAGCTTTTGAAAACCGCAGTTGAAGCGGGGCAAGAGAGTAAATTCCCTTCTTATAAAGTGGACTATGGCTCGGAAGTGGAAGAACGAATCACAAAATTAATGACTTATTTTGATGCCCGTCATACCGGAAATCAGCCTCATCGCTGGATGGCTCTGATGCTTCTTGAAGGAGATGAGGAAGTCCGGGGCTGGGTGGAAAAACTCTGGGAAGGCGGCAAAGAGGCTACTGCGGCGGCGGATGTGATGCGAGAAGAGCTTTTGGGACTTCTGGGTGAGGAGCCGGAGCTTTATATCGTTAGCCGGCGAAGTGTGGCGGCGGCGAAAATCTTTGATGAGATTGCCACTTACGAAGAAAAACCGGTGCGTTTTTCCGGTAAAATTGATCAGCTTTTGACTCATCGTTTGCTGGGTGTGCCGATTTTCCTCTTTATTATGTGGGCGACTTTTAATATCGTCTTTACTTTGGGTGAGTACCCTCAAGGCTGGATTGAAGATGGTGTATCTTGGTTGTCCGATTTAGTTTCCGATGCAATGGATGATGGAGATTTACGTTCTTTGATTGTTGACGGTATCATCGGCGGTGTCGGTGGTGTGCTGAGCTTTTTGCCGAATATCGTTCTTTTGTTCTTGTTGACTGCATTTATGGAAGATACCGGTTATTTGGCGAGAGCAGCATTTATTGTTGACCGGGGCTTAAAGGCGATTGGCCTTCAAGGTAAAGCCTTTATTCCATACTTTATCGGTTTTGGTTGTACAGTGCCGGCGGTTATGGGTACCCGAATTTTGGAGAGCCCCCGGGATCGAATGACGACGATTTTGACGGTTCCTTTTATTAGCTGTAATGCTCGTCTGCCAATTTACACGTTGTTGATTGGGGCATTCTTCTCGGCTGATATTGCGGGGACTGTGATGTTTGGGATTTATCTTTTTGGGATTATGATTGCGATTATCATGGCACTGATTCTCCGCAAATTTGTGTTTGTCGGTAAGGATGAGCCTTTTGTAATGGAGCTTCCGCCTTATCGGATGCCGACCTTGTACGGGGTATTCATGCATATGTGGGAGCGGAGTATTCTTTATATTCAAAAAGCTGGTACGATTATTCTGGCGGCTTCGGTGTTGGTGTGGTTTATCACGACTTATCCCCAGAGCGGTCCTTGGGCGGAGCAATTTGAAGGGGAGAGAGAGCAGATTCAAGCCGAGTATGATGAGGCTTTAGCCAAAGAAATTTTGGTACCTTTGAATATCAGAGAGATTGAAGAAAATGAGACGCTTGCAGCACAAATTGCTGAGATTGAAGAAGCTCGCGAGGCCGCTGAGGAAGCGGCAACTGAGGCGGAGGAAAATGGCGAGGAGCCGGAAGAATTTGTCTTAGAAGAAAGAGTTCCGGATTCGGAGTTTAAGGATTATACTTTGCGTTACTTTGAGCTGACGGATTCCTTCGATGAGAAAATGACCGAGGTGAATATTGCTGAATCAGCGCTGCAGCTGGAAAACAGCTATGCCGGTAAATTGGGTCACGCATTGGAGCCAATCATTAAACCTTTAGGTTTTGACTGGAAAATCGGTATCGGCTTGGTCGGTGCTTTTGCGGCGAAAGAGGTGCTGGTAGGTACTTTGGGAATTATCTACAGCATCGAAGGAGCAGACGAAGAGCCGGCACCGCTTCAGGAAATCCTGGCGGCTGATCCAACGTTCAGCCCATTGGTCGCAATTTGCCTGATGGTCTTTAGTCTTCTTTACTGCCCTTGCTTGGCGGTAATTGGGGTGATTAAGCGAGAAACGAAGTCCTATAAATGGGCGGCAATTGCAATGATTTATCCGACAATTCTGGCTTGGGTTGTGACTTGGATGCTCTATAACGGCGGAAAGATGCTCGGTTTCTAGTCGGTTGGGAGATGATGAGATGAGCTTGGGCGTGATGCTGATTGGTGCCGTGACCTTGTGTTATATCGGGTGGCGGCTTTGGAAAATGATGAAGGGGCAAAGTGGTGGCGGCTGTGGGGGCGAGGTGTCTTGCTCCGGTTGCGGCAACGCTTGCTCAAATAAAGAGAAAAAATAGCAATAAAAAAGGCTTTTCGAGAAATCGAAGAGCCTTTTTTCTATGATGGTGAAGGGGCTTGTTTCGTTGACAGCAGTACTGTCCGGTAGTATCATTAAAAATAAGGTTCGTAAAAAGCCTTGAGCCAAATGAACAAGGTGCTGCAAGCTTGATATTGCCTCCTGCGTAATTTGCAGCGAGGTTTTTTTGTAGGAAATAGTTCGAAAAGAGAGGTCGGATTCAAAAATGAGCAAGTGGAAACTAACTCTGGCCGGGTTTGTGGTTGGTGGTCTAAGTGGTCTTTTAGGGGTTGGCGGCGGGATTTTTATTGTGCCGATTTTAGTCAGTTTTTTTGCGGTGCAGCAGCATCGAGCTCAGGCGATTTCTCAAGGGGTGGTATTGCCGACGGCGATTGTCAGTTCGTTCTTTTATTTTAAAAATGGCTTGATTGATACGGAGTCGATTTCGATTGCGGCTTCTATGGCGGTGTTTAGTATGTTTTGCGCCGCTTATGGGGTCAAAGTGATGAAAAATCTCCCGGCAAACACCTTAAAAAAAGCCTTTGGGGCATTGATGGTGCTTGCCGGGATTAAGATGATGTGGGGGTAGGAAGCGATGATTGGTTTACTTCAAGGAGCCCTCATTGGCTCAATTGGTGGTACTTTGGCAGGTCTTTTGGGAGTGGGCGGCGGTTTTATTATGGTGCCGCTTCTGGTGATGATTATGGGGCTGGAGCAACAGATGGCTCAAGGAATTTCCCTTTTGGTGATTATTCCGACTTCGATGGTCGCTCTTTGGCGGCTCCATAAAAATAACATGGTAGAGTGGGGCACTTCGGCGCTGATGGCGGTGGGGGCGATTTTAGGGGCGACGCTGACTTCAAATTATGTGCAGTATATTCCCGCTCAGACTTTGACGAGAATATTTGGTTTTTGTGTGATTTTAGTGGGGATTAAAATGTATTATGATGCTTCGAAGGTAAAAAAGGAGTAGTAGCTTTTAAAGAGAGAAGGCTGCGAGAGGATTTTATTGACGATTGTTGCCGGGGCTTTGATACTTGTTTTGTAAAAATGTTTTGAAAAGGGAAGTGAATGGTTTTGACATCTTATGTAGTAATTTCAGTAACGAATCAAGGGTCGATTTTGGCGGAAAAAATCGCCGCCGGCCTGCCCGGTGAGGTCAAGCTTTATGCCCGAGAAGGGCGTAATTTGTCTAAAGAGGCGGAAAATTATCTGGATTTGGGACATTTGGTGGAATCCCTTTTTCCCCAAGTGGATGGAATGATTTTTATTATGGCGGCGGGGATTGTGGTGAGGGTCATAGCACCTTTGCTGGCTCATAAGGCTCAAGATCCGGCGGTCGTGGTGACCGATGAGCAGGGTGAGTATGCGATTAGCCTTGTTTCCGGACATATTGGCGGTGGCATTGAGTTAGCAAAAAAAGTAGCGTCGGCGATGGGTGGAACTCCGGTAATTACTGTAGGAAGCGACACTCAGCAAATTGCAACACCGGATTTGCTGGCAATCAGTATGGGGTTGGAAGTCGAGAGCTTTGAGGCGGCTAAAACGGTTTCAGAGTTACTTTTGGATGGCAAAAATGTCCATTATTTTTTGGATGGAACCATCCCGGAAGCAGAGATGTATCAAAAGAAAGCTAGGGAATTTCTAATCAATCTACTTCCGATGAGCGAGATGAATAACGTACCTGATTTGGATGGGGCGATTGTGATTACGGATCATCAGATTGTCGAAAGCGTGCCGACTTTGTATCTGAGGCCACCGGCTTTGATTGCCGGCATCGGTTGTCGCCGTGGTACTCGAGGTGCGGATATTTTGCAGGCTTTGCATAAAGTGGTGGCGGCTCAGGGAAGAAGTCTGAGAAGCCTCAAGGGACTGGCAAGTGTCAGTGCGAAGGAAGATGAGATTGGAATTTTAGCGGTAGGTCAGCAATTGGGTTTGCCGATGGAATTTTTACCGATTGAAAAATTGCAGGAAGTGGTTGCGAAGCGAGGTCTAGAGGAATCGGATTTTGTAAAATCAAAAATAGGAGTGGGGAATGTGTGCGAAGCTGCGGCGATTGCAGCGAGCCATTTTGGAGAGCTTATTGTTTCAAAAAAACAGTTCGATGGAATCACGATTGCTTTAGCCCGAATAAAATCTGAGTAATCGGTTGTAGAGATGAGTTATTTTGATGAATGACCCGGCGATAAGTTTCATGTGAAGGAATTTGATTTTTTAGAGCTAATTGCGCATAGTTTTGAGATTTTTACCGCAAAAAATCAAAGTTGTAGTGATGAAGCGGTAAGTAAACTCGGTACAAAATGGGGTGTTTATCTGCTTGAAGCCTGTGAGCATGATGGGGATAAGCGGCTGATTTTAAAGGATTTGCACGAAAATAAAGAAATAATCAAGTAATTGGGTCAAATGTGACATTTTGTGAACGAAAAGAGGAAAAATATCAAAACTTATCGAGAACAGTTCGTGAATTTGCGAATGATTTATCAAGCGAAAAGTTAATTAATTTAAAATAATTCAAAATTATGAGAATTTTTGATAAAATAAAAATATTTAAAATTATAAAAAGATATTGGCGAATAAAGAGCTGTTGCCAAAATATATAAATCGGCACTAAAATATAAGCAGGAATATAGATAAAATCAATAATATTTAATGCAAATATGTTGCCCTGTTATTCCGATTTTTATATTTAAGGAGGTGTCTGATTATGCTGACTACAGTTGGAGAACGACTGAAGCATTTGCGCGATAAAAAGCGATTGACCCAGACAGAAATTGCCGACCAATTAGGAATTAGCCAATCTACCTATGTGCGGTATGAGCAAAACAAGATTAAACGCTACAAGGAGGACGTTTTTGCGCAATTAGCGGAGATTCTTTCGACCACAAGCGCTTATATCTTGGGCGAGGAAAATAGCGATCCTCGGTTGGCGCATTTGCCGGAATATCTTCATTCGTTTATCTACAACCCGGAATCGTCCCCTTATATCGCTGAGGCCTATTTGATGTTTATGGGAAATAAAGTTCGCCGAGATGTGCAGGAAAAGCATGGCAATAATGGCGTGACGGAAGAACTCCGAGCTGAGTAAAATAAAATCCGAATGTTTACCTTGTGAAAGTAGTAAATATTCGGATTTTTTGTTTGCGATTTTAGGATTTTTAATATAAAATATGTTCAGATGGAATTAGCTTGTATATCTTTGGGGAGAGGGTCCAAAAGTTTCTACCGGAGCGCCATAACGCTTCGACTACAGGCAAAGTCAGAGAGTCGGAGAGTCTTTTTTTGTGAAGGCTTTTCGTTTTTTCGGATTTTGTTTTGTATGAAACGAAGTCCGAATTTTTTACTTTGAGGAAAAGAAAGGGGAATGCCAAATATGAAAAAATGGTGGATGACAGCTTGTGCAGTTTTATTGGGGGCAGCGCTGATTAGCGGTTGCGGCGGCGACAAAAAGGCAGAGGAATCTAAATCAGATGAGAAAATGAAGGTAGCTTTCGTTTATGTGAGCCCGATTGGTGATGCGGGATATACAATGGCTCATGATGATGGCCGTAAATATGTGGAAGACAAGATGCCCGGTGTGGAAACGACATTTTTAGAGTCGGTTCCGGAAGGAGCAGACGCGGAGCGGGTCATTACCCAATTGGCAGAGCAAGGCAATAAAGTAATTTTCACAACCAGCTTTGGTTATATGGATCCGACAATTAATGTGGCACAAAAATATCCGAATACTGTATTTATGCACGCTTCGGGCTTCAAGACTGCGGATAATGTAGGAAACTACTTTGGACGGATGTATCAGGCTCGCTATTTGACCGGTATTGTAGCCGGTAAAGCGACAAAAACAGATGTGGTAGGCTTTGTGGCTCCTTATTCGCTGCCGGAAGTAGCTCGGGCAATCAATGCTTTCACTTTGGGCGCTCAATCGGTAAATCCGAATGTGAAAGTAAAAGTGATTTGGACAAATTCCTGGTATGACCCGGCGAAAGAAAAACAAGCGGCATTATCTTTGATTGATGCAGGAGCTGACGTTGTCGCTCAACACCAGAATACTCCGTCGGCTCAGCAGGCAGCTGAAGAGCGAGGCGTAGCGGGAATCGGCTATAATACGGATATGTCGAAAATGGCGCCGAATGCCAGCTTGACTTCTGCAATCTGGAATTGGGGCCCTTATTATGCTGAGGTTGTAGAATCGGTGCAAAAAGGCACTTGGAAATCCGGCTCTTATTGGGGTGGCCTAAAAGATGGCGTGGTTGATTTGGCTCCTTTCGGCTCTCAGGTCGCTGATGATACGAAAAAGCAAGTGGAAGATGCAAGAGGTAAATTAGTTTCCGGTGAGTGGGATGTCTTTACCGGACCGATTAAAGATCAAAGTGGTGCGGTAAAAGTTGAGGCCGGTCAGAAGCTAGATGATGAAGCTCTCCTTTCGATGGATTGGTTTGTTGAAGGGGTAGAAGGCAATTTGAACTAAGCTTCATACCTTTTTAAAATCGAGGAATGATAAAAAAAGCGGAGCTCAGTAAATTCAGCTTTGAGAAAAATGTGTAGGTGAGAGCGCTCTCAGAGTGCTTTCGCCTCTTTTTTCGCTTGGGTATAGGAAAGGGGAGCAGGGATGGAACGTTTGGTGGAGATGCAGGGAATCACCAAAATTTTTCCGGGTGGCGTAAGAGCTAACGATGGGGTCGATTTGACGATTTACAGCGGCGAAATTCATGCACTTTTGGGAGAAAATGGCTCTGGGAAGTCGACTTTGATGTCGGTACTTTGTGGGCTCTATCAGCCGACTGCAGGTGTAGTTTTAGTAGGTGGTCGGGAGATTCGATTTCATTCTCCTGCCGATGCGATTCGCGCCGGAATTGGGATGGTGCATCAGAATTTTAAGCTGGTGGAGTCCCTAAGCGTGACGGAAAATATTTTGCTCAGTGAGATGAAAGGCTCGTTTCTTTTGGATTTGGCGGCGGAAGAGAAGAATGTTGCGGCGCTGGCGGAAAAATATGGGCTGACTGTAAATCCCCGTGCGAAAATTTGGCAGCTTTCAATGGGTGAGAAGCAGCAGGTGGAGATTCTCCGAACTCTCTATCAGGGCTCGAAGGTCATTATTTTGGATGAGCCCACTGCTGTGCTCACTCCGACTGAGACTGAGGTGCTGTTCAAATACCTGCGTTCCTTAGCGAAAGATGGTCATGGGATTGTCTTTATTTCTCATAAGATGGCAGAAATTCAGGCACTTTGCGATCGGGTAACGGTGCTTCGAAGTGGCAGGGTTAGCGGCGGATTTAGCCAGCCCCCTTTTGATGTGTCTGAATTGGTACGGCTCATGGTGGATCGGGAAATTAGTTCTCAATTAAGCCGTAGCGTACACGCGGAAAATCCAGCGATTGTGTTGACTGCGGAAAGCTTGTCGGTGCGCAATGATATGGGGGCTTGGGGAGTAAAAGACTTAAACCTTAAATTGCGGGAAGGGGAGATCTATGCCATTGCCGGAATTGCCGGTAATGGTCAGCGGGAGCTTGTGGAGGCGCTGGCGGGGCTTCGGCCGACCGAAGAGGGTAAGGTGCTTCTTTATGGGCAAGACGTGACCGAGATGAGCGTTAAAAACCGCCTGAAGCGCGGTCTTAGCTATGTGCCGGGCGAGCGGCTCGGAACCGGACTGGTGCCTTCTATGAGCGTTCTTGAAAATTTGATGCTGAAAAATTACAAAGAGCCTCAGTTTTCTGATTATTATTTGCTCAATTATCGGGCGATTCGGGTGCAGGCAGAGGAGTCGGTGGAGCATTATCGGGTCAGCTTAGCGAGCCTGGATCAGCCGATTCGGGCGCTTTCCGGCGGTAATCAACAGAAGCTCCTTTTGGCGAGGGAGATTGCCACAGAACCGCGGGTGATGGTGATTGCTTATCCGGCTCAGGGGCTGGATATGGGAGCGACTGCGGATATTCATCGAATTTTGCTGGAGCTTAGAAATAGCGGCACGGCGATTTTGATTTTATCGGAGGATTTAGAGGAAATCTTTAAAATTGCCGATCGGGTTGGAGTCATTTCGGATGGGAAAATTCAGGGAGAATTTCCGATTACTGAAGTGGATGTAGACCAAATCGGCGCATTGATGTCCGGTGGGCAGGAGGAAGCGGTATGAAATTGAAAATTGAAAAACGGCTTCCGACTTTTGGAATGCAGGTGGGCGTGGCTATTTTGTCGATTGTGTTGGCGCTATTTTTTGGAGCACTCTTTTTGGAAAATACCGGATTTTCAGCTTTGACGGTCTATGGCAAGATGGCGGAGGGTGCTTTTGGCAGTATGTATGGTTTTTCTGAGACCATTGTGAAGATGATTCCGCTTTTTATTTGTGCTTTGGGTATTTCGGTCGCTTTTCAGATGCAGCTTTGGAATATCGGCGCGGAAGGACAATTTTATGTGGGGGCTTTGGCGGCCGGAGCGGCGGCGCTTTTCGGACCGGAATTGCCGGGGCTTTTTTGGATTCCGGCGCTGATGGTCGTCGCGATGGCGGCGGGCGGTGCTTGGGGGATGCTTTCGGGCTATTTAAAAGCCAAGTGGAATGTGAATGAGATTTTATCGACTTTGATGCTCAACTATATTGCGATGCTTCTTCTCAATTATTATGTCTATGGGCCATGGAAAGATCCCAAAGGGCTGAATTTCCCTCTGACGGCGGCTTTTTCACCGGAAGCGATGCTACCGACGATTGGGGCTACTCGGATTCATTTAGGATTATTTATTGCAATCGGCATTGCGCTAGTGCTTTGGGTGCTTTTGGGTTATTCCCGCTGGGGCTATGAGATTCGGGTAATGGGCTCTAGCATCAAGGCGGCGGAGTATGCGGGAATGGATCGCTTTAAAACGACTGTTCTTGTGATGGGAATTTCCGGGGCGTTAGCCGGACTTGCGGGGATGGTTGAGGTTTGCGGGATTATCGGCAAGCTTCAGCCCGGTATTAGTGCCGGCTATGGTTATACCGCAATTATTGTGGCTTGGCTGGGAAAACTTCATCCGCTGGCGATGGCATTGGTGGCTTTTTTCTTCGGGGCTTTGCAGGTCGGTGGCTTCTGGGTGCAGAGTGCCGGAGTGCCGGCGACGGTGGCGACGATGCTTCAGGGGGCGGTACTCTTTTTCGTAGTAGGCGGCGAATTTTTGACCCGCTATAAGATTTCCTTTCAGAAAGGAGAGGAAAACTGATGGATAATATGACTGCGTGGGTATCTCTTTTTGCGGCGGCAATTACCGCCGGAACACCGCTTCTTTTAGCGGCTCAGGGGGAGCTTTTGACAGAGCGAGCGAGCCGGAATTTTGAATCTGGGTGTGGAGGGCATGATGCTGGTCGGTGCAGTTGCCGGATTTATGGGCGTTCAGGCGACCGGTGACCCGTGGCTGGCTTTATTGATTGCAATGGCGGCGAGCGGGCTTCTCTCGCTGGTGCATGGGGTTTTGTCGATTCGGCTTAAAGCCAATCAAGTCGTCAGCGGCTTGGCTTTGACAATTTTCGGAGGCGGGTTGTCCGGCTATCTGGGCAAGTCCTATATTGGACAGCCGGCGGTAGCAAAATTCACAGCTCTTGATTTAGGGCCTTTGAGCGAGATTCCTTTTTTCGGGCCTGTATTTTTTAAGCATGACCCGCTGGTGTATTTGGCGTTTTTACTGGGGCCGGTGCTCTGGTTCTTCATCTATCGCAGTCGCCCCGGCTTAGTGCTTCGGGTACTGGGGGAAAATCCGGCGGCGGCAGATGCTTTGGGGATTGGGGTCGATCGACTTCGCTATTTGTATGTGGTTCTAGGGGGAATGTTGGCCGGAGCCGGTGGAGCTTATTTGTCCTTGGCTTTTTCGCCGAGTTGGCTGGAGAATATGACTGCCGGACGAGGCTGGATTGCCTTGGCACTAGTTATTTTCGGACTTTGGAATCCCTTGCGGGTCATGATTGGAGCTTATTTATTCGGTCTGGTTGATGCCTTGGGTTTTTTCCTGCAACTTCAAGGGGTGAATATATCGGTATTTTTGCTGGGAATGTTGCCTTATGCTTTTACTCTGATTGTGCTGGTAATGGTGCAGAAAATTCAGGGCGGGCGCTTGGGGGCACCGGCAAAATTAGGTGTCCCTTATGACCGGGAAGAGCGCTGATGGGTGCGAATTTTTTGAGTAATATAGAGGAAATGGAGAGGGAAAAATTATGGAAGAATTGAAGCAGCGGATTTTGTCGGAAGGGGTCGCCCATGACGGCGGAGTGCTGATTGTGGATACCTTTTTAAATCATCAAATCGATCCGGGGCTGTCGGAGCGGATGGGGGACGAGATTGCCGCTCGCTATCAAGATGCAGGAATCACAAAGGTGCTGACCGTCGAGGCTTCGGGAATTGCAGTAGCCGTGATGGTCGCCAGAGCTCTTGATGTACCGGTGGTATTCGCTAAAAAGGCCAAAAATATCACCCAGACCGGCGAAATTTTGACTGCGGAAATCTATTCTTTCACGAAAAAACAATCCACCTTGATTACAGTATCGAAAAAATTCATCTCTCCTGATGAAACTGTACTGATTGTGGACGACTTCTTAGCTCACGGCGAAGCCCTACGAGGACTTTGTGAAATCGTCAAAGCCACCGGCGCTAATCTGGCGGGAGTGGGCATCGTCATTGAGAAAGTCTTTCAAGGGGGCGGCGAGAAGCTGCGTAATGAAGGATTGAGAATCGAATCACTGGCAAAAATTTCCTCCATGGCTGAAGGGCATATTGAATTTGCTGAATAAAAGGAAAGAAGACTTTCTGCTTCTGCGGAAAGTCTTTTTTTATGATTGCCCGATGGAGTATAATAAGACAAAGAGGTGATTTTCATGAAAAAAGTGATATTTTTGCTGATGCTTTTCATCATGCTGTCGGTTGGGATTTGCTTTGGGCAAAGCCAAAAGGAGCGGTTGGAGCTTCGGGGGTCGGTAAAGGAAGTGGCGGAGTATTCTGAAGTCTATCGAGGCGAGGATCGGAGTGAAGTACTAACAAGGCAGAATAGACAGTATTTTTTCTCAGAAAATGGACTTTTAAAAAGGGATGTCGCCGCTGGTTGTGAAGTCTATTACGATGAAAAAGAACGAGATATCAAAAAAGATTTTAAAAGTTTTATAATAGAAACGGTTTATGATGATCAAGGTCATACTTTTCAGGTCTTTCAAGATGGAGAGCTTGATGGGTACGGGACGCTTGATAAATCAGGTAGACCTCTGGAAACTTATACTAAAAAAAATGGCAAATTTCTTCCTTACATATTAGCGAAATATGACGATCGGGGAAATCGAATTTATTGGGATTTTTTTATTGGCTCAGATAGCGATGCCTCTTATCATCATAGAGCCGAATATAACGAAAATAATCGCATGACAATGTCGGTGAGTTTTTCCGATGGGGATGAAAATAAGGATAGAAGTCAAACTTATTATGAGTACAATGAGCATCAATTTCTTGCAAAAAAAATGGCAAAGAATGAAAAGGGCGAGATGGTTTTTGCAAAGTATGATTCGGAATTTAAATATGAAGAAATTGACTCCCATGGAAATTGGTTGAAAAGGATCTCAATTAATCATAATGAAAATACAGTGCGGATTACGATCCGAAAAATACAGTATCATTGAGGCTTGAAAAGAGAAAAGAACCTTCCGGCGGGGAGGTTCTTTTTGCTTGCGGGAGCTTTCGAGTGAGCGGTTTAGAGCGATGCTAATATGCGAGATGTTGTTATGAGGGGTTAGATTTTAATGGCTGGTCTTATAAAACTTTTATTTCAGGGTCTTGGCAGATAAGAGTCTGGTGCAAGTCCGTTAGAAGCATTCGTTTGAGTTCTTTTCCGGTTACATGATGGAAATGCTGCTCTTTGTCTATGACAGAAGAAACATTCCCTAGCTCGCCTATGGAAAGGCAAACCAATTCGAAAACTCGATGATTGGAGCGACTTTCTGCCATGAGGTAATATAAGCCTTCTTTTGGAATAGTAGAAAGTTCTGATTTTATTCCTGTTTCTATAGGTAAAAGCAAAAATGTTGTTCCGGCGTAGTATTTTTCGTTATCAGTTATGGTTTTAAGTTCTTGCCAGGCCGCCATATTGAATCCCTCCCAAAGATGTGTAATTGTTTATTGGATTTTGAATTAAATATAAAACCAATGTTCTGTTGACTTCGTGCAGTACTCAAGGGTGTAGTCGTCATCGGTTTCGGATCTGGTGGCGATTTTCAGCCTGGAGCAGTCTAATTGCTTGGGCAAAGTATCAAGAATACATTTGAGGGAATTTTCTTTATCTACAACTAGGCAGAAAATGTTTAAGGCAAATTCTTCTTTTGGATTGGCGGTGCGCCCCATATCAAAACCGTCGACGTGGCCCAGTCCGTTCCAGCCCAGCAATTCATCCAACAGTTCTGTTGCTTTATCACGGATTCCTCGATTGTACTTGTTGCCTTCAAGGGTCGTCATTGGCCATTGCAATACAAGCCAGATTTGCTCTTCTTCAGGCCATTCACTATATCCTTGCCTTGTATATTTACTGCGAAAATCGGCTAAAAATGCCGCTTCATCGTCGCAGGGTATTTCTTTGGTGCAGCCTGTAGTGCCGATTATTCCGGTATGAATCGTGGCAATATTCTCATCTTCATCTATCCAACACTCTGCATAGGAGATGGTTTCATTTTCTTTTTTGTATAATTTCAACATAATAGACACATCCTTTTTAATGGATTTTTTGATATTTAGGCGGCTTGATCGACTTGGCTAGGCTCTGTCTTCGTTTTACTTGCCACTTGCCAAGAGGTCGCCANGNGNTNNNTGCGTACATTCTTGCGTCGTTCGTACTCCTAAGAATGTGGCAGTCAATCNTCCTTAATGAGCAAGGTCATGATGAAGCCCCAGACCGGCAGGGCNGTGAGGATGATAAAGACTACGTCAAGTCCGAGGTGGTCGGCGACTGCACCGAGGGCGAGGACGCCGAGGGCGCTGAGGCCGGAGCTGAAGCCGAGGTTGATGCCGGATGCCATGGCAAGGTTGTTGGGCATGAGTTTTTGGATGAGTACAAGGCTACTGGTGGTGGTGGCGGCGAGGAGAATGCTGGTAATGCCAAGGGAGATGAAAAGCCCGATACCGCTGGAGATTTGAAAGAGGTAGAGGGTCAGGCAAATCGGCAGCATCGAGTAGAGCATGACTTGGCGGCTACCGTAGCGGTCGCTCATAAGACCGCCGAGCAGGGTACCGGCGACTCCGGCGCCGAGAAAGACGCTGAGGAGTATTCCGGCAATGAGAGGGTCGCCGCCCAGATAGGCGACATAGTATTGGGGGGCAAAGGTATTGATGCCGGAAGTGATGGTAGCTCTGGCGAGCATCATACCAAGGAAGGCGAGGATGGAGAGGCTGAAAAAGCCTGCCAGAGAGGACTTTTGGGCGGATTTAGATTGAGGCTCGAAGGCGGGGAGAGTGGGAATCAGGTGAAACATCGAAAAAGCTACCAAGAGCGAGGGCAGGGTGTAGAGCCAGAGGTGGGTGCCGATGCCGAATTTGAGAAGCAAAGTAATGAAGAGCGAGCCCAGTACAAGGCCGCTACTGCCGCCGACTGAAAAGATGCTGAGAGATTTTCCTTTGCCGGTGGGGGAGCTGACCAGATTGACGCTTTTGGCGCCCAAAGGATGAAAAGCCGCCGAGCCGAGTCCATTGAGGGCGGTCAGAAGAAAGATCAGAGGGTAACTGTTGCTGAGCAGAATGAGGGGCATGGTAATTCCGGTGAGCAGGGCACCGACCGGCATGAACCAAGGCTTGGGATTTTTATCGCTGAAATAGCCGAATAGGGGCTGAACGATGGAAGAAGTCAGGCTTTGCACCAGTACGATGGCGGTAAGCTCGGTGTAAGTGAGAGCTAAGTTGGTTTTGACGAAAAGCAGGGCAACCGGAAAAGCGCCGGCCGTAAGATCCACGGAGCAATGATTGGCGCTGATAAGCCAAACTGCTTTGGGGGCGGAACGGAGAACGGAAAGGAATTTTTCGACCAAATTAATCACTCCTAAAAAATTAAAGAAAGCCGGAAGCCCGATTTTTCTATCTAAATGCTATCCCCATTATACTCCTATTTTTTCGGTTTGGAAGGAGAAAAAGCGCCGGGAAAGAGAATGAATGTCTGATTAGAATCAAATTCATAAGCCCTTAAAGAAGGATTTTAGGTTATAATGGAGGAAGAAGGAAAAAGAAGTGGTTTTTCGTTGTGCTTCTGATGAATTGAAAGGGAGCGTGGAAAGAGGAGCTACAGGCAGGATAAGGCAGTTAGCTGAGTCGATGGGTGCAGTCGAAGCCTTGAGTTTTGAGGAGGTATTGAGATGAGAGCAGTTCATATGCCAGAAGAAAAACGATTTACTTTGCTTGACTATCGAGGGACTGCCTGGGGCGAAGTGGAATACTCCAAAAAAGGTGAGGTATTGACGATTGCTCATACCGGTATCAGTCCGGAGAAGCAGGGGATGGGCTTTGGCGATGCCCTGATGCTCGCGATTGTGGAGTATGCCAGAGAAAGTAGTCTGACGGTACGAGCAGTATGCCCGTTTGCTCGGCATTTCTTTGAAAAAAATCCCGATTGCCGGGATGTCCTTGAGTCTTAAAAATAGTAAATAGTGAGCTGTGCTGATTTAGGTATGGCTTATTTTTTATTTGGGTATGACATGAAGAATGGGTGGTAGAGAGTGTGGATGAAAAGAGCAAAAGCCTGCTGAAGATTCACGGGGCGGTATTGCTTTTTGGTATGTCCGGACTTTTTGCAAAATTAATTGAGTTGCCGGCTCTGATGATTACTTTGGGTCGGCTCTTTTTTTCGAGCATTTTTCTGCTTAGCTTGAATCACTATTTGGTGTCCTCTTTTCGGCTGGAGTCGCGGCGGGACTATGGAGTTATGGCATTTTTAGGGGCTTTATTAGCGGCTCATTGGTATTCATTCTTTTTGAGTATTCAGCTTTCGACGGTGGCGATTGGTCTGCTGTCTTTTTCAAGTTTTACAATTTTTGTGACCTTTTTGGAGCCTTTGATTTTTCGGGAGCGACTGAGGATCGTCGATGTATTGACAGGGTCGATTGCTTTTTTCGGAATTGCTTTGATTGTGCCGGAATTCGATTTTCAAAATGAAGCGACTCAAGGGCTTCTTTGGGGGCTTTTTTCCGGCTTTACCTATGGGATGCTGTCAATTTTAAACCGCAAAGCGGTAGAGAAGTATTCCGGGGGAATCGTCGCTTTTTATCAGCAGCTTTTTGGGACACTGATTTTACTGCCGACCCTGCTTTTTGTAAAAGTTTCGCCGACTCACACTGACTGGGCGCTTTTAGTGCTTTTGGGGATTTTATTTACCGGAGTGGGGCATACTCTCTTTATCGGTGGTCTAAGGTATATCAAGGCTCAGACTGCGGCAGTAATTACCTGCGCTGAGCCGGTTTATGCGATTTTCCTGGCGATTTTTTTACTGGGGGAAGTCCCGGAATGGCAGGTATGCCTAGGGGGAGCTGTAATTTTGGGTACTGTGGTTATTTCAAGTTGGCGGGCAAAATGAAAGGCAGACTATTGTTGGCAATAAACGTTAATGGATTTTATAATTAAGTGAAGGAACGCTAGCGTAAGGCAGTCGCTCCCCTAAAAGAAAATTAGTTAAGAGATAACCGCATTACTTTGCAGGGTAGGCGGTCATTTCTTTTTTATAGTTTCAATCAGTTCCGCGATTGCTTTTATTATAAAATAAAGAGTAATCATCAGACCCCTTGAAAACCACCCCTTTCCAAGAGAAGGGAAAGATTCAACCGCCTGCCAATCTTACACTAGTGCTTCACAATTATTATAGCCCGCATTTTTGGCAGGAAAATATGGAAAAATTACACCTTAAAAAGAGGCACTACTATTTTGCAGTAGTGCCTCTTCTTGTGTGTATTTATTATTTTCCCAGTTCCGCCTCTAATTCATTTAAGACCCATTCAAATTGTTTAAGGGTGGCTTGGATGGGGGCAGGACTGGACATATCGACTCCGGCATCTTTGAGGATTTGGATGGAGTCGCTACTGCTGCCGCTTTGGAGGAATTTGAGGTAGGCATCTCGTCCGGCATCACCTTGGGTGCGGATTTGGTCGGAGAAAGCCCAGGCGGCAGAAATGCCGGTGGCGTATTGGTAGACGTAGAAATCTCGGTAGAAGTGAGGGATGCGGCTCCATTCGCTTTTGACCACGTCGTCGATGACGATTTCCGAGCCGTAATATTTGCGGTAAAGCTGGGTCCATTTGGTCTCCATCTCGTCGGCGGTGATGGAGCCGTTGGCTTGGACGGCTTCGTGGATATAGAGTTCGAATTCTGCAAAGAGGGTTTGCCTGTAGAGGGTGGTGCGGATGGACTCCGCCATTTGATGAAGCAGGTAAATCCGCTCTTCTTTGGTAGTAGCTTGGCTGAGCAGGTGATTGAGCACCAGAGATTCGTTGGTGGTGGAAGCAACTTCGGCGCAGAAAATCGTGTAGTCTGAAGTGGAGTAGGGCTGATATTTCTGGCTGTAGAAGCTGTGCATGGAGTGTCCCAGCTCGTGGGCGAGGGTCAGCACATCATCGAGCTTTTCCTGATAGTTGAGCAAAACGAATGGATGAACTCCGTAGATGCCCCATGAATAGGCGCCGGAGCGTTTGCCTTTATTTTCGTAGCGGTCGATCCAGCCGCCGTTGATGCCTTGATTGAGGTCAGATAGGTATTCCTCGCCCAGAGGGGTCAGCCCTTTTTGGAGAATATTGACCGCTTCGTCATAGGCGAAAGGCGGGAAGGGATCATCTTGGATTGGCACATAGAGGTCATAGAGATGAATTTCTGAAAGGCCAAGGGCTTTTTTCTTGATGCCCACATAGCGATGAAGCAGGGGCAGATTTTGATTGACTGTGGAAATTCAAATTGTGATAAACCGCAGTAGGAATGGCATTTGGTTGGAGTGAGGCTTCTAAATTTGAGGGATATTTCCGCTGAGCCGCGTAAAAGCGGTCTTTTTGGACTGAGGCACTGAGAAGCGCCGCATAGGTAGTACGGTATTCGCTGTAGGTAGTCAGAAGGGTCTCGAAGGCGGATTTTCTGAGGCTTTGGTCACCGGAGCGAAGCAAAGTACCGAAGCGTCCTTCCGAGAGGGCGAAAGTTTCTCCCTTGTCATTTTGAGCGGCCGGAAATTTCATATCTCCATAGCTGAGAGCGCCGAAGATATTTTGTGGACTTGCTGAGAGTGCTCCGGTGGCGGCGAGGATTTTTTCTTCCGCCGGGCTGAGGGTGTGGGCTTTTTGGCGGATTAATTCTTTAAAATAAACGTGATAATTTTGAAAGAGCGGGTCTTGGGTATAGCCTTGCAGGGTCTTTTCCGGCAGGGCGAGAAGCTCCGGCTCAATGAAGCTGGCGGCGGCACCGGCTTCGGTCAGGATATTTTGGGCTTTACCCTGCATGGCCTGATATTGACCGTTGGTCTGGTCAGTATCTAGGTGCATTCGGGCATAAGCGTAGACTTTGCCGAGGCTTTGGCTGAGTTCATCTCTGGCCTCTAGGCAGGCGAGGACGGTTTTCGGAGAATCCGCGAGCTTTCCTTGGTAGGTTTGCACCGCTTTGATTTTTCCGGGGAATTCTTCAAGTGCTTTCTCCCAGGCACTATCGGTAGGGTAGATGTGGCTAAGTTGCCAGAGGCTTTCCGGTGGCAATTCCGAGCGATTTGGCACTTCGGCGGCAATTCCGGCGGAAGCGGGGAAAAGCAGTAGACCGCTTAAAATTAAAGGTGCAAAGGGTTTATGTTTCATTTTGATTCTCCTTCAAGTTGNTCTTGGTACCAGCGAATCAGGGCTTGAGTGCCTTCATTTTCATAACCTGCGTCAGCTAGTTTTTCATAAAGGTGGCAGACAAATCGCATGGAAGGCAGGTGCAAGCCCATTTCATCAGTACTTTCGATAGCAATTTTCAAATCTTTAATGAAGTGCTTCATATAAAAGCCCGGCGAATAATCTTCTTTTAAGATGCGAGGCGCCAGACTATTCAGGGAATGGCTTCCGGCGGCACCGGCGCTAATGGCTTCTAAGACTTGTTCCGGATTGAGGCCGCTTTTTTTGGCATAGGTCAGAGCTTCGCAGACTCCCATCATATTGGAGGCGATGGCGATTTGATTGCTCATTTTGGTGTGTTGCCCCATACCAGCACCGCCCATGTGGCTGATTTGCTTACCGAAGATTTCAAAAAAGGGCTTTGCCTTTTGAAAGGCTTCGGCTGTACCACCGACCATGATGGAGAGCCGGGCCTCTCTGGCGCCGATGTCGCCGCCGGATACCGGAGCATCTAGTGCCATGCAGCCGATTTTTTCAGCGGCTTCGGTGATTTTAGCCGCTAGAGAGGGCTTGGAGGTGGTCATATCAACCAGAAGGGTTCCGGCTTTTGCGGTTTTCAAAAGTCCGGTCTTTCCCAAATAAGTGGCTTCCACATCATCGGGAAAGCCGACCATAGTAAAAATTACATCGCAATGAGGGGCAAGAGCGGCGGGGCTTTCCTGCCAGATAGCACCTTTTTCCAGTAGCGGCTGAGCCTTGGATTGGGTTCGATTGTAGAGATGCAGAGTGTAGCCTGCATTGAGTAGGTGCCCGGCGATGCTCACGCCCATAACTCCGGTGCCGATAAAGCCTAAAATCGGTTTCATAAAAAGACCTCCTATGTTTTCATAATTTGTGTAGATGAAGGATATCGGATCAGGCATATAAAAGAGAAATTTTATTCATAATTCCCTTTGTTTACAATTAGAGAAAATGGCGCGGTTTCCTGCCTTCGGGGCAGAAGAAGGAAGAAAAAATTCAAAAAAGGCTTTCAAGGGGGCAGAAAGATGTTATAATAAGTCTTATTTAATTGTAACTATGTAATGAGTTGATAGGAAGTGGACGGAAGGAGAAGTCGAATGGAAAAGGTATTTGAGCTGGGCTTTGGTCAGGGAACTCAGACCATTTCACTCCCGGCAGAAAAGGTGGTCAATGAGGTAGAAGGGAAGGATGCTCCGGCTCTTGCAGATGTGGGAGTAGCGGTGACGGCGGCTCTTAGAAGCCCAATTGGTGCGCCGGCACTGAAGGAAATCGTCAAGCCCGGTGAGACGGTTTGCCTGACTGTAAATGATATTACTCGGACTTGGGTTCGCCATGATTTGATTTTACCGGCTCTTTTAAATGAGCTGAATGAGGCAGGAGTTCCTGATGAAAATATTACGGTTGTGATTGCTCTCGGAAGCCACAGGGCTCATTCGCCAGAGGAGAATGTGATTGTTTGCGGCGAAGAGGCCATCCGCCGGGTGAAAGTTTACCAGCATGAGTGCAAAAATGAAGAGGGGCTTTGCTATGTGGGCACGACTAGCCGAGGTGTGGAGCTGTCAATTAATCGGCGGGCTTTTGAGGCGGATCGACTGATTTGCGTGGGCGGCATTGTATATCACTTGATTGCCGGCTTTGGTGGCGGTCGAAAATCGATTATGCCCGGAATCAGTTCTTATAAGGCGATTCAACAAAATCATAGCTTGAGCCTGGCGACTGAGCGGGGCGGCGGCTCGAATCCGAATTGTGCTTCCAGCAATATCACAACCAATGAAATGAATGCGGATCAGATGGAGTGTGCGGAGCTTGTGAACCCTGATTTTATCGTCAATGTGACGATGAATCCCAAGGGGGAGCTTTGTGATGTATTCGCCGGTCATTGGCATCAGGCTTGGCTTACAGGCACTAAGCGGGTTGAGGAGATTTACGGAATTTCGGTGAATGAGAAAACCGATTTGGTTATCGCATCTGCCGGAGGATTTCCGAAAGATATCAATCTTTATCAAGGGTCGAAAACCCTAGATAACGCCTACTATGCGGCGAAGCCCGGCGGGGTGATTATTGGTCTTTTGGCTTGTCCTGATATTAAGGAACCACCGGATTTTGCGGGGTGGTTTCAATATGCCGGCGACCTTTTAAAATTTGAAGATACTCTGAGAGCGGAGTTATACAATCCCCGGCTATATTGCTTATTACCTAACTTTGATGGCGAGGAAAATGACGGTGATTTTAGTTAGTGAACCACAAAATGAAGAATTTATCCGCAATGCGGGAATGGAATTTGCGACCGATGTAAATGAAGCCTATGAAATGGCAAAGAAAAAATTGCCGGAAGATTTCACGATTACCATGATGGCTCAAGGGGCGAATACGCTGCCTAAAGTAGACTGAGGTAAGAGAAACTCCGGCAGAAGGGAAGCGAAGCATGTCTATCGAGATGTTGGTACTTTATCTGCCGGTGGCTTTTCTTGTGGTGATTGCACCGGGGGCGGATGTCCTTTTCATCATTACCAATGGAGTTTCCAATGGGCCTAAGGCGGGAGTGTTGTCGGTCTGTGGCATCGCTACAGGAATGCTTATCCACACGATACTTGCGACTGTGGGGCTGGGGATTTTGCTCAAAACGATGCCTCTTCTTTATCAGGGGCTTTTGTGGAGTGGCGCGCTCTATCTGGGCTACTTGGGTCTATCGGNACTTCGAGGCAGTGGCGGTCTGGCGGAGATTGGTCATGTGGNAGCNAAAAATGCTCTGGAGATTTGGCGGGATGGGCTTTTTGTAAATCTTTTGAATCCGAAAGCCCTTCTTTTTGTGGTGGCTCTTTTNCCGCAATTTATTGATCCGGCGAGNTCCTTATCGGTGTCGATGCAGTTTTTTCTTTTAGGGCTGATTATTATAGGNATGATGGCACTGGTCATGACGCCGATTGGCATCTGCGCCGGACGATGCGGNGAATGGCTGAAAAATAACCCCGCCTACGGGCAATATGTAAATCGAATCGTTGGCGTGCTTTTTATCGGACTGGCGGTTTGGGTCATTATTGGGCAATGAGAATTGACACTAGCAGGACATTTGACTTATTTCCGACTTGGGATGGTTGATGCGTAAAGCAGTGCTTGTTCAGATAAGGTGGCAGTCAATTTCACTTTAAAAAGCCTGTATTCATTTGAGAATACAGGCTTTTGTTGTGCTTGGGGTGATGTGCATAGCTATGGCACCCTAAAGCAAGTGGATTCTATGTGTTCTTTTTATGCCCCGGTTCGAATATAGGCTTCGGCGATACGCTTTGAGCCGTTTTGCTTCAGAAAAATATGGAAATTCTGATTGATTNGCTTTGCTTAAAATCAAAATTTATATTTTTACCTTTGCAATTCCGACTCGTCGCTTCGCCAAAGCAAGTATATTCGTAACTCGGGGCATCCGGTTTATTTTGGCTTAGAGTGACTGACACATGAGCTAGCAGTCCCTAAAATGCACTGCCCGATCCTAAGTCTATTGTGTCAGCTCTGCTGACCCGTAGCCCCTAGAGCGGATTGCCGAAGCCTAATTTTCAAACCGAGACATCATTGACTAGCTTAAAATGCCACAGCTATGCACAGTAATGATTTTGTAGGAAGCATGGATTTCTTATCTGAGCCAGAGCAATGAATGCTAATGCCCCGCGACGTCGACTTGGCTAGGCTCTGACTGCACTATGCTCTTCCTACAAAGCTTTCTGTGT
>JGI994J12354_10001344_pt1 | contig 24931 bp, 27 predicted proteins | sample IntmicLarv3ML3BL_FD_12354 | JGI IMG/M metagenome (IMG submission 12354)
AGGCAAAACTCTCCTATCTATGGACTATCTTAGACTAATTATATCATAGGTCTCTTATAAATACACATAAACAAACATATAACATTCTAAATTTTTCATAAAAATTCTCGAACACTTTCTTATCTCTCATAAACACCTCTTTAAAAGTCCGTTACTACAGTGTTTATCAGCTTTCTTTGAAATTCCACTCCCTTACTTAATTTATTGTTTAAACCATACTAATTGGCATTTCTTTGCATTTCTTTGCATAGTCTTTCTCTTAAAAGTAGTAAATAAGTAGTAATTTATCGTACATTTATTTTAATCTTTGCATTTCTTCACACACGCTTTCAAAAGATGTATGCGTATATATATCAAGTGTAATATCAATGGTCGAATGTCCCATTAAATATTGCAAGTTCTTTGGATTAATTCCCCTCAACGCTAAACGTGAACAAAATGTATGTCTAAGAACATGTGGTGTTATTTTAGGCAAATCATCTATATGTTGCCGATTATAACTACCTATAATTCTATCAAATACTAAACCATAATCTTGATTCACTCTCGGATTACCTGTTTTTGTCAGAAATAAAAAATCATTCTTGCCATTAACAATCACATTACATACCATTTTCTTTCTTTTATCTAACTCATCAATAAATGCCTTAAATACTGTTTCTGTCATTGGTATTTTTCTTTTTCCACTGATTGTTTTAGTCGTCCCATATACATATTCACCTTTCCCTTGCTTAAGCAGTTGCCCCTCAACACGTACAAGCCGTTGTTCAATGTCTATCGCTGACAAACACAAACCACACAATTCAGATATTCTCAATCCAGTTCCTAATAATATAACAACTGCATTGTAATATACTTTAAATGCTTTATGTCTCTTAATAAACTCTAAAAACTTCTCTTCCTCTTCCACTGATAGCCCTTTTTTTCTCTTCCTATCATCCATAAGGATTTCACTAACTGAAAAGTTAAATGGATTTTTTCTAACAAGGTCGTCCTTAACTGCCAATTCAAAAATGCACTTCATTCTCCCCCTAATTGTATTTACTGTTCCGTATTTGCGTCCCGCTTCTTGTAATTCTACAAGCCACTTTTTACAATCAGATAATCTTATATCATCTATTTTCCTACTACCAAAATCACTATTCTCCAAAAGATTATACAACGTTTTATAACCAACTTGAGTCGAATACCCAAGATGTTTCTTTAGGGGCATATAATATACTAGCAAATCAACCACTTTAAATTTTTTATTGATGTCTAAAAAACCATCCTCCAAATGCTCTTTTATCTGCTTTTCTTTTTCTCTTAAAGACAAATCCTCTCTTTTGCCTGTTGGGGTTTTATCCGTAGATACAAGTTTCCATGCATACACAAATCGCTCCTTACCTAGCTTATTCACATATTTATAAGCATATCTTCCATCCTTTCTCTGACTTTCACCTGTTCTTAAAATCCTTCCTTTACTATCTCTTCTTTTTTCTGACATTTTTGCTCCTCTCTAAATAAAAAAAGAGCCTTAAGTATGATATTCCTTTATAATATCATACTTAAGGCTTTTTTTATACAATTTCCAATCTATCTACATACTCTTCAAACTTCTTTCTTTTAATCAATATTCTACTTCCATTCATGCATAAAAAATCTGCATCTTGATTTTCTTCCGCTATTTTTCTTATCTTTTTCTCCCCAATCCGAAAATAGATAGATGCTTCCTCTACAGAGAGCATATATTTATTCCAAATTGGTATCTCTATGTTTCTCAATTAATTCCTCCTTATTTTCAATTACTTTACTTCAATTTTATAAAAGTTCAATATCTATTATTCTTATCAATGATTCCAACAATTCTTCATTCTTCTCAGCTATATTAAATACATAGTTAATAGTATCCATATCAGTTAATGGATATGAATAGCTAGTGTCTGGTGCAACTCCTCTGCCATCCCATATATCACCTAATCTTACAACATCACCGATTCCTACCATTGGTAAATTATTAGAAAATTCGTCTATTTTTATCGCCTGTTTAATTATTTTATTCATTACATTACACTCCTATTCTTCCCTTTGTTGTTTTTTCATAACAGCAATACCTAAACTCGGCGTTTCTATTTGTTGTATCTGCCTATATTCATATCTTCTAATTAGAAGAAGGGATAAAAAGGATAATAGTACACAAACCATATTCACAACGAGCCATTTATAAAAATAAGAACTATTATTAGCTACTTCGTAGGTAAACCTTGCAATAGATATCGAATCACTCATAGTACACACACACAAGAGCATTATCATCGTTTTCAGTATTTTATTAATTTTACTCACACCTATGTTTTTCAAAAATATAATAGGGATATAAAAAATACAACCAGTTAGATAAAAAAGATAACGCATCACATAAAAATGTTTAAACAACCTCTCATAATCTACTATGAAATCATAATTTATACCCATATAAATAATAGAAAGTAAACCGTCCACTACCAATAGAGTACAGAATATTCTCAAGATAAATCTAAGTAATTGCAATATTTCTATCACAATCCTATTTTTTAATTGATTATTCATCACTAAATACCTCCACATAATTTATACTTCCTCGGTGTACGAAATATACAAAATCGCCCCTTCATCACTTTTTTCAATTATCCAGTAGTAGTGTGCGTTATCATATAAATCCGTCAATTCAAATTGATTAATTTCTTCATTACTAATAACTATACTAACACGAACAGTTTCCGTTCCCATTTTACCGCTTTTCATTATTTCTTCCTCTATTATTTCACCGATTCTTTGTTCTAAATCCATTTTAATTTCCTCCGTTTTTTTTATTTTTATAGTCTTTTACGTCTAATTTACAAAACATCCGATATAACATAATTACTGTTGACCTCTTCAATAATCAATATGTACTGTGATACTTGTGTTGCTTTAGTATGTATATCTAAATATTCTACTGTAACCGATACTTTTATACGATTATCCTCTTTGTCAAATACTGGATTAACCAACCTAGAGTATATATAATTTTCTGCTATTGTTCCTAGTTTATTGTCTTTAACATAATAAGCCAATTCTCGTTCACTCATTCCCGAGTACAAATTAAAAAAGGTTTCTAAAAATTCTGTTATCTCTTTTCTCTCTGAACTGCTTACAGAACCATTTGACAAAGCACCTTCTATATCATAGATACTTGAAGTATTTGGCACTTCACAGATAGTCGGATTCTTAATTACTATCATATCGCCGACTTCATCCATATATATTCTAATGCTATATGAAGATTCAACTATTTCTTTTATCTCATCTACTTCAACATTCTCTTCTGTTTCTTTCTTTTCATCTGTTTTTTTCGCTTCGTCTGTTTCCTTTTTAATTTCTGTTTCTTCTTGCTCTGAAATAAATACGCTTTCTACTATGTTCTGAGTAACTGTATACACTACTTCATAAACATCCTCCTCGATTGGAGTAACTCCCCAAATCTGAACATCAATAACACTCGAACTTGTTGGTATATCTAGCAAGACAGTGCTTGCATTCAACTTTTCAAGTTCTGTAGTCAAATACTTATTCATTTCTTCAACACGATTTTTAATACTTTCTTCGGTATTCTCCCATGTGTAATATACTTTAATAAAATTTTTAGCATATGCTTCTATTCTATTTGTATCCACTACTTCATGTTTAATTACAACTGTTTCATGTACTGTATGAGTATCTGTAGCTGTAACATTATTATATATTCCAAATGCCACGCTTCCTAATAATACAATCCACAACGCTAATACACTCTTTCTATGTATTCCAATTTTAATTATCGGAACTTTTGACTCTTTCATTTTCTTTTCTCTCTTTCCCATTTTGATATCCTCTCTATTTATTCCGAATAACGACCTGCTCCAATCAAGCGGGTTCTCCAATATGCCGTATTTATATCAACGTATCCGATTGGGTCACCAGCATGGTACATCTTACCATCACCGACATAAATTCCTACATGACTTACATAAGTTCCCGATATATATGTACTATGGAAAAACAATAAATCTCCTGGCTTTGCTTCATCTAGGCTTATTTTCTGACAAGCGTCATATTGCTCTTGAGCAGTTCGGGGTAAATTCAAACCGATAATAGCATAGCACCATTGAGTTAAACCGCTACAGTCAAAGGAGGTTGTCGGACTACTTCCACCATATACATATTTCCAACCTTCATATTTCAAGGCTTCATTCATAATGGATTGAACTGTTTCATCATCAAAACTAGCTGAGGTTAGATATTTACTAACCAGCCTAACATAAAACATATTTCCATAGTTGTATCGCCAACCACCATTTTCTGCAATCGCTACCTCATTGTTATATTCAACTCTTTCTCCTCCTGCCTTTTCACTTGAAAATTCTTGTGCTAAAGCAAAAGTGTATTGTTTTCCATTTGTTGCTACAAAATCCACAAAACCACCACCATAATTATATGCTTGAACTATAGTTAGAATATCGCACCCTAATTGTAATGATTTTTGATACAGTTCTGAAAAGTATTTACATCCCTGCTTTATACTTTCTTCCGTTGACAAACTATTTGGCGACAATCCAAGAGATTCTGAGGATTGCATAACATCTACTGCTCTTCCTCCGCTTTCAACTTGAATTATCGCCAAAATATAATTTACATATTCTTCTATTCCATATTCTTTTGTATATTTAAGTACAAGTTCTCTATGTTTTAATACATCCTCATCAAATCCAACTCCTTGATATATTATATTATTATTGCCTTCATCTTCATCAATGGCTGCTATTCCCAATATAATAAAGCCGAATATCAAAACGAATGTAACTATCGGAAATATAATAAAATATTTTATCTTCATTATTTTATACTCCTATCAGTTCCTTTGTTTTGCCTTCTATTACTTCTTATTTTTGATTGATTATCTTCTCTATTTCTAATTGGTTTTCCATTCAATAAGGTAACTTGTTTCTTATTCATATTGTTTTTTATTTGTAGATTTAAAAACTGTGTCGATTTTATCGGCTGAGTTCCTTTTTTTACTTGCCCTAACGCTATTCTTTTTCCTTGAATATTTTTTATCTTTTTAATGTGATTGTTTTTGTTCTTAACCATTTTATTTTTGTTTAAGACATTCACTCCAGCTTTTATTCTTCCATCAGAGTCATTTGTACGTTTGACTTTTCCACTAATTGAAGAACTATTTAACTCTTCTATTCCGTTTCTTAAGTCTGATACATTATCCTCATGCCTATAGTTTCTTGTATTTGACCTTCTGTTATTTCTATTTACGTTGCCATAGCTGCCACTACTATTAGAACCACTCGCTTCACGGAAATCGTTTGAACTACTAGAGCCACTAACTCTTCTCACTGTTCGTCCTACTCCTTTAAAAACACGTCCAATATTACGCTTCGTTCTTTTTACTGTCCTGCTTACTCTTCTGCCATTGCTCATAATTCTTCGACTAACTTGTGTGCTAGTGTTATCAACTTTTATTCCCATCATTGACAGGAAATCATTCAATTTTATATACATCCCTACAAAAAGAATAATTTGCAAAACTCCAACAATTATAAAGGGTGAACTTGATGTTAAATTATACAGTAAGATTGATAAACTTAATGCAACCGTGACTATCAGTGTTATCCCCGAACGCATGATAATTGAATTAAATACTTGTTCAATCGCTTTACTTCTCAAAGAGGAATACATAGGAAGAGTTGACAACAAAAAGCTAATCACTAAAAATATTGCATACATAAAGAATAAAATTTGAGAAAAAACCATCATGCCTGCTAATATGCAAACAAATGTAGACACAAAAATATTTATAATAAAGATAAAAATTGCTGTTCCCAACCTGTCTAATACACCTGTTATTGTCATATTTGTATTTCTATGTTCTTCTGTTTCATAAACAACAATATCTCTTCGTAAATCGGAATTTGGATGTGATGACAACAATGCTTCTATACGCTCTTCTCCTATACTTGCTATATCTCCTGTTCCATATTGCAATACAACCCAAGGTACATAGACTTGAACATAGAAAAGATTATTCCGTACCTTGTCGACACTATCCTCACCTTCAAATTCTGCATCTGGAACAACCATCTTTGTTCCAATATCTAACACTGATGTATTAATATCTATGGAAAATTGATTAATTGCATCTATGAAAGTAGGTGCATATGCTATAAGAACAGAAGACATAATAAAAACAACTACAAAATTAATAACTGCACCGACTGCCTTTGTCGCTTCCCTTTTAATTACTCCAAAATAAGTCACGTAAATACCTATTATTAAAATAAAAAACAAAAGAAACCCATAATAAAAGCCACCAGCATGAATCCCTGACTCATCTATTCCCGCTAATATTTGCATATTACGACCTAAGCCCGCACTTAAATCCGATATAATGTCTATTTTATAGGCTTCTTGAACAATATACCCTGTTGCATTCGAAATGACACGACTAAGAAACCATATTAAATTCGCCAAATGATATAGAACACTAATCACAGCGTTCCCTAAGCTTCTTCCCCAATTCCAAGGCAACCATCCCCAAGAATTATCTACATAGTAGTCTAAGTCATAATGTTTAAAAGGATATCTTGAATATAAGTTACTTGAAGAAATTTCATCATCGAGCAATCCTGCAGCATATGCTCTTTCTCCAAAAATTAAAAGGCAAACAAACAATGCAAGCAGAAAAAGAAAGATAACGCTAATAATCTTTACCATCTTTCTTCTAGTCATGTTTGTTCACCCCTATTCTAGGCTTTGTATCAAAAGCATGGTGTAATTCGTCAAATAAATATTCAACTTGTAATATACCAACACGTCCGTACAAATCTTGCATTAAACACTGTCCGTTCTCTAAATTCCGAATCATCTTTTGATTTTCTTCATTATCCACTTCTAAGTTAAAGAATGTCAGTATTTTCTTAATTTCATTAATATCCGTACTTCTAAATGCAAATTTCAAACCAATATTATTTTTCATCTTTTCATCAAGCAAATCATCGGCATTTTGAGTAATGAAATAAACACCAGCATTCATAGAGCGTCCTGCTCTTGTTGCTTTATTCGCTAATGCTTTTCCTTTTGGTGTTTGCAATAATACCCATGCTTCATCAATGTCTACTACCTTAAATGTAGAGCGGTCACTTTGTATGAAATCAAGAGAAAATGTACTAATAACTGTCAACATGGCAACGCTCAATAATTCCTTTGATGTATATTCCTCCAATGCTGTCATTTCATCTGGCATTATTAAATCGGCTATCTGAATAATATTTAATTGTTTATCCAAACTAATCGACTGTTCTACCGTTCCGTCTGAAAACAATAGCTGTGCAAAATCATAATCTACAAAACTTTCGATATGGTCAGCTAAGTCATTCGACACATTTGTGTCCTCTTGACGCAATTTTTCAACGACCAGCAACAAACCTCTTTTTTCACTTTTACTTACACTGCTAATTGCACGTTTCAACACTGGGAATTTTTTTCCATCCCGACTGGATATCCCCAATAAAAGAGTAAGTATATCAATCGCAAGACTTTCAGCGTCTTTTAAATTTTGCATGATAACATAAGGGTCTAGGAAGCCTTTAAATTTATCCTCACTCGTAAGATTCAATATATTAATTTCATCTGCTATTTGGGGTAAATTTTCTTTCCATCTTCCACGTTCATTTTTAGGGTCAAGTATGATTATTTTTGCCCCCAAAAGGACAAGAAAATAACACATTAGATTATTGGCAAATGATTTTCCACCCCCAAGTGACCCTAAAAATGCAACTGATAATGCGTTTGTAATTGAACCCTTTACACCTTGACTTGCTAAATTAAGCCTTAAATACACATTCTTTCCTGTTTGAACATTATAGCCAATATACATCCCATTCTTTTCCCCTAACATTTGCGTAGCACCGAAACCCAAACTTGCGAAGAAATCAGACTTGACATATTGAACATAATCATTCATACATCTTGTGCTTGATGGTAAAAATTCATCTTGTAACTTCAACATATTTCCAAAAGGGCGAATCAATTTAATTCTATAATCGTCATAGAAATCCTTTACTTCATCAACACGTTTGTTTAATTCCTCCAAATTTGATGCTGTTATTCTAACTGTATAACTCATCTTGTACATGGACTCCTTGTTGCCTTCTAGTTCCGTGTTAAGTTCATCTGTATCTTCTATCGCTTGAACAATATTAGAGTTAGTATCGTTGTCGGAACTAAAAGCGTGTTTATCTAAATCATCTAAATCTTTTTTCTTTCCACGAATAATTGATAGTGCTTTCGGATTTGGTAAGATTTCAACTTGCATAGAAACATCTACTGGATAAGAAAACTGCTCCTGCTGAGCATATAAAATTTCACTATTCAAAAATTCCAATTCATGTATAATCTCACTAATTACAAAGTAAGTGACATATACTTTTTCTTTTTGATTTTCTATTTCTAAATGCCTTTTCTTTTCACTAATCAACACATGTGTAGGTTTCAACAAATCATAGCGTTTCACAAGGCTTTTACCGCCCTTTCGCTTAATTGGTAAATGATATTCATACTCTTCATATATTTTTTCTGGCTGCCCATATATATGTTCAATGATATAGCCTAAGTCATTCTTATCCACTCTTCTCGCTTTAAATCTTCTAGTGATTTTATTCATCAGCAATTTCTCTAATTTTTCATATCGACTGATTTCACTATTACTTATACTAACAAAATCACCCATTAATTTATTGTTTACTTCACTGAAAAATTCTTTTATCAATTCCAACAGATTATTTTTCACATCAGTCACAGATACACCATAATTCGTTTTTATTAATTTAACACCTATGTATGAGCGATAATCTGTCTGACTATCTCCCACCTCTTCTAAAAGAATATCTGTTTGCTTGTCGATTGTATCACAAGCTAACTGTTCAAACTTACCCACAGCATATTGTTTTGAGTCCTCTTGAATGCGTCTAATACTAGATTCCGTTCCCAGTTCTAAAAAATGAATATTACCTTCTGGAATTTGAGATATCAACTGCTTCAAATTGTCATAAATAACTTCTTTTTGCTCGTCCGATAGGAAAGAATAATTATAAGGTTCTAATTCATAATAAGCATAGCACTCACCATTTTGATTAAAAACCAAATTATTTTCCATATATTTAATTGGAAATGCCATATATCTCACTCCTTACTGTTGTTATTTTTTCTTGTATTTTGATTTTGCCTAACTTGATAGGTCTTCCTGCAAATGTAATCTTTGGTCTTAAAACATATAATATAACAGACTGAATATATCTATGAGGTTGCATTCCGTCAAAGGTTTTCTGACTCATAAGCCATGAAGTTAATACTGGCAAAACAATATATTTTACTAAGGCATTATCTATATAACTAAACGGAGGAGCATTTCCAAATACCATCAATCCGAACAAACATCCAATAAACCAAGCTATTTGTTGGAATGTAATTGGTACTGGTAGTTTAACATCATTCACAGAGTACAAAATTTTCTGCACTTTCCATACCTTTGTATAGCTTTTAATTCCTCTCATTTTTTTCCTTTCTTATGATTTATTAGCAACCCTTCTACATGAAAGATTGCCAATAAACAACTACTAAACTTATTTGATTAATATATGCAGCACTCGAACCAAAAACAGTATTAAACAATGTTAGCAACAAATCTTTAACCCCATTTGCATTAAATACAAAACCAACTGCAATAGCAGCTACAATTACAACTCCAATTAATTTAGTGAACTCTCTTTTAAATCCAAAGTACACACCAATTATAACCAACGCAACTAATACTAAATTTTGAGCATTTCCAACTACTAAATCATACAGATTTTTTCCGATATCCATTATTTGTTCCTCCTTCTTTTTCTTTCCTTTTTCTTAGTTTTTCTAAATATTCTAAAATTGAGATAATTCTTTTCCCTCCTTTTTATTCTTCAAATATTTTTCTCTGTTCTTAAAGTATTTTTCAACCCTCGTCTTTATTTGCTCACAGTCTAAATGTTCTCCATATATCGTTGGCTTATTTGGATAATTTTTATAAAATGTTTCTTTATAAAAATCATAATAAAGTTCATCATCACCACTTTTTTCATCATATTCATATTTTCCAGATATAGCCAACATAGTGTTTTTCCCTGTGAAACAAACATAAAACTCTTCTTCTTCATTTGCTTCTATGCAATAAAACTTGAATTGTTTTAGAAAACGTTCTAATAGTCCATTCATATATTTTCCCCCACACACATTAAGTCTTTTAACTCGGTCGTCTGCTGTTCAATAATTTTCCTATGTCTTTCATTCAGTTCTGTATGCTCTACCATACTTTCGATATTTTTTGTTTCATTTTTTTCATCAATCTCCATTACTGTTTTTAACATTGGCATTACTTGATGACTCAGCCAACGTAAAGTTTTTTCCAATGTATAAGGTTCTGGCTGAGTTGTAAGTTTTATTTTATTGCGATTTTCTCCAATGAACCAAGCCCAGTCTTTACTTAACTTCCACTCTTCTTTTCTATTCTTTTCGTTTCGTTCCAAAAAACAAATATACTGATTGACAATCGAAAAAACTGTATGGTCAACATCTCTATTTGAAAGCAAATCATAAATCGCATAATATGCTCTATCATTTTTCAATCGCAACTCAAAACGATTTTTTACATCTGCTTCCTCTAATTCAATTCCTTGCTTTATATACTGTTCGTAATCTTTTTCATAAATACAAAAGTAAATATCGCTTCTTAGAGAACCTAGGTACAAAGTTCTCCCCATTTCATTTTTATGCTGTTCTTTATGATTACGAAGTTCGCCTGAACCATAATCTCTAAAACTTTTAAATTTACTCGCATACTCGCCATCTTTACATTTCTCAATTAAATTAGGAATATTTAAAATCCCTGCACTATCATTAATCGCCAAATCCAAACGTTTTATTTTTGCCTCATGACTAAAACAATCGTGAAGAAAATCAAACCAACTTCTCTCTTGTGCAACCAAAAAACATTCTAATTGACGACAACCCTTTCCACGCAATTCTAAAAGTATACCTTTTTCCTGTTCTGATGAAGAGTAGAGATTAATATCGCCTAAGATATGCCTTTCTGAATAACCCGAAAAACCACGCCCTTCATGTTGCATTCTTTCAATGTTAAGCTTTAATATATCATTTACGACAAACTTTAAATCAGTGTTTGGAAATCGTATTCGCAAATAATCAACAATTACAGTTAATTCAGCGTCTGGACTTAATTTAAGCAATGCTGCTTCTAATTTTTTCCTTGTTGACTCAGAAACATTTAGTTTTCCACGTTCCATCTTATTAATAGCTTCTCTTGAAATACCAACTGTTACAGCCAACTTTGATTGAGATATGCCGTACTCTTTACGTTTTTCTATAAATTCCTCTAGCCATCGTTCCATTAAATTCACCATTTTCTTTATTTTTAAAAGCGTAAAATAAGGTGTGAACTAAATTCGTTTTAGTTCACACCTTATGATAAATCCTCAAAGCCTTATATTCTCGGCATTTTTGCCTAGTTTTAAAGGTGACGTTTCCGTTTTTCTACCCCCCTGTTAGATGACGGGGGTTAATGCTGTTGACTCGCTTCGCTCGCCAACAAAAATAACTAGGCATTCTGCCAGCTTTCGCTTCGCACGCTGGCAATGCCCTGTCATTTTTTGGCTTTTAACACCACTATGTGCATTTATGCATAACTCCTATTCCAGCATGGAAAAGCCATTGATAGCCCATGTATAATTAAAAAACAATTACACACAGGCTATCAACACCTTTACCACACTTACATAATCATAGGAGTTATACACAAGCTACACACAGTCGACTAATACTGATTTACATATTCACTGACATATCTAAATCAATCGCAAAACAGACAACACTGATAATTTTAATAATATCCTTTCTATTCGATATTATTACCCACAATTTTTTCATCTTTCTTCACCTCATCATATTCAACATTTATCGGCTTTTCAACAAATTCTTTCTCTGCCACTATTTCCCTTAAAGATGCTTTCTGCTTAACCAAGCTACCTATTCTTCCTAAAAAATCATAATCTTCTGGAACTTCTGGTGTATAAAATTCCGTTATTGCTCCTACTCCATTATCTAAATATCCTCTACCCTTTATATCTTTCAAAAAGAAATCTTTATCTGAATCACCAAACATCATATTATATCCTAGTTCAGAATTTCTCCCTAAAGCTACACGGAAATTAAACTGGTCTCTAATTCCATCTCCTAGATATTTTGCGTCTGGCCTTTGACAGCCTAATATAATAAAATAACCAACTTGCCTTCCAAGCATTACTATTTTCTTCATATAACCTAAGACCTCTTCTTGCTCCTTACGATTCAACATCTCAATGAATGCTACATATTCGTCGAATATAAGAAAATTAGCAGGAAGTCCTACATATGCGTAGTTTTTTCCTGTCTTGTAATTTGGCATTTTTTTCATATTTTCAGTTCGTTCCATCATGCCACAATAAAAATTTTCAATACATTCCAACATTGACTCTTTTTTACTATAGACGTTATCCATTACTGTCGCCAAATCGGCAAGGTCTGAATTTTTAGGGTCTAATATAAATAAATTGGCAGTTGCCTTTAACAAGGCTTCAATTACTGTCAAGAAAAAATAAGTCTTTCCGCCACCAGTTCCGCCGACGCAAAGCATATGCGGCTGTTTATCATAATTCCACCATAAGTTTTTCATTAACTTCATTTTTCCAGTCTTGGATTCGATTTCATCAATTTTAATTCGATTGTTGAGCATGTTATAGAGCAAAGTATACTCAAAAAAGGATTCTTTTGATTCTTTCATAACACATTCACAAAATATGCCTGTTTCTAGTTTTTTTTCTAATCGTTGAAATTGCTCTTGATACTTTCCCATTGTAATCTCAACTTTGATATGGATAACACCGTTTCTATGATGATAATACATCTTTGGAAAATATGTTATCTTCTCCTTTTCTGATATTGGAAGTCCTTTTATAAAAAAATCTTGTTTAGTCTTCTTTGATTCATACCAACCATTTTCAAGCACCATTCTTGCAATTTTCTGACGATGCTGTAACTGAGTTATTTTGATTTTTCTCTTAAACCAATACAAGATAATCAATATGGCTGTAACCACAAGCGAAACAATAAGGCTTGCTATAAAATTATTATCCACTTTAAATCCAAAACTTCTATTTTCTAATAATATATTTCTAGTGTTCCAAATTCGCAAAATTTCCTTATAATTAAAAACCAACATCAAAAAAAGGAATATCGTAATACTCATTTTTATGAAAAAATCCCTTACTAAAAATTCATCAGTTTTTCTTATACGTCTTTTAAAAAGCATATTTTTCCCTACATTTTTCTTTTATACGGAGTTCGTTGAAAATGCCATATAGCTTCTGTCCTTACTCCGATTCGCTTATAATAATCATCTATATTTTTTCTTTCTTCTTTTTTCACTGCGTTTACCTCCCTAACAATTAAAAAGTGAGTAATAAGCATTTATTCTTATTGCTCACTTTTCTTCCTATTTCAACCTTGTTTCTTGTCTTGTCCAGATTGATTAGTATTTGTAAATTTATTCTTGTCTTGATTTATTGATTCTGAATTTTTCTTCAAAACAATATCTTGAGCATTTACATACCACTCCACATCTGCTCCTCTAAACGTCGCACTAGCTACCGTATCAGCTATTGGGTCAACCAATTCAACAACTGCATTATATTCAAATTCTTTCAATTCGACACTACCTGGAATACTAACTTGAATCATCTGACCTTGTAAGTCAGACTTTAAATCATATGTACGTTTTTCCAAAATATCGCCTTGAGTTCCATCTTCATTCTGATTGTACACCTCTCTACGCATACCCGAAAATCTTGTTCTTCCAAATGTCAACTTATCTTCCACTATAATTCCGCCATTTAATCTCATTTTTTTCTCTCCTTTTTTTTAATTATTCTTTAACAATATCATCAGCCATCAACACATATTTACTGTATCCTCGACCATTAATAGCATATCCGACTGCTACTAATCTTGGGTTTATTAACTTAATTGTATCATCTAAATTAAAGTGTTTTTCACCAGCTTTGCCCGGTATTATTACAGAAATATCCTCTGTTCGCTGGACTTCTGAATACAAGTTATAAGTTCGATTAATCACCGTTCTTCGACCATTAACTGAACGTGATTCAACATCTCCTGCTCCTGCAAATTCTAATTTTCCAAACATTTCTTTCATTTTAGGTACTACATATTTTAATTTCATATTTTATTACTCCTTCTTTTTATCATTTTTAATTTACTTTTCAAAAAATCTATACCCGACCATACCATCAACATTAAAATAAACGTCAATAGTCCTGTTACATCTTTCAATATATTTTCATTACTATCCATATGTTCCTCCACTTAATCAGGTAAATATTCTATCAGACCACTAGATGACTCCAAAAACTTCCCTTCAATTTCAAAATCTCTAGCTAAAGCTGCATAGTCAAAATAATATCTTAATTTTTCTGGAAGACTATTTAAAACACCTAAATCCTCGATATATTCAAAAACATAGTCTTCAACACTAGCCATCCCTGTATGAAATTTAATGTTATCTTTTTGATCATACAGTTCCTCAATATCTGAAAACCATGCTTTTAAAATAATTTCTAAATTTGAAATTATATCATCATCCATTTCTAATAACATTTCATAATATGAATTTAATTCGTCTATTGATGTATGCTCACTGACCTCAAATGGCAATTCGTAGTCATGAATAGCGTATTCCTCATATTTTTCATTTAATCCAATCTTTTCTTTCAAGTCTTCATATGTAACAGGAAGAACAAACCAAGAACCCTTTGTATTTCCCTCATTGTATGAGCCAATATTAACTATATATACTTTCATTTCATCCATAATTTTACCTCCATTTTCTTTTTATTATTTATCTATTTCATATATAGCAAAATTCCATCTGAAATTACTAAATGATTTACTAAATAATCATCCATATCTGCTTCATCAAAAAGTTCATGAATGCTAAATATTCCTTCATGAAATACAATTTTATCTCGATTTTCATACAATTCTTCAATATCAATAGACCAATATGATAAAATTGTGTTAATATCTTCTATCACTTTTTCATCAATTTCTTGTAGCATTCTATATATTTTATTCACATCGTCAATCGTCACATGCCCTTTTACGGAAAACGGAAATTCAAAATCAAGGATATAATACTCATGTCCTTCCTTTAGTCCCAACCGTTCCTTTACATATTCAGGACTTACTGGCAAGGTAAACCAGTCACCCCGTCGCAAACCACCGTTACCTCTGTCTAAACAAGTAATAAAAACTCTCATTTCCTCCATAATATTACCTCTCTTCTTTTTATTTTTCATCTAATATTCTATTTTTCAGCTTATACAATAAGAAAAAGTGGTTCGTGTAATTTTTGCACGAACCACTTCTCTATTATTCCTTTTCATATTTCTTAATTTTCTTTAGAACAAGTATTATACTTATTCCTCCGAATACTAATAGTATGTTTTGCAATATTATTATTCCGCTTCCATCACCTGTTTTTGGCGGAATTACAACTGGTTTTTCAACAACAACTGTTTGCCCTAAATCTTCAATATCAGCATGAATCGCTATTTCAAAATCCTCATGATACAATGTTTCAAACACAACAATTTCTTTTCCTGCAAGATTAGTCGTATCTAGGGTAAATGCTATTTCTACCGTTCCAGATGAGGTTTCTGGAATGAATGTCAATTTCGATATAATTTCTTTTCCATCTATCAACAATGGTTTTCCTGTTGACTTATCCATTAAAATACCGTGTAAGTCATATTCTTTGCCTGGTGTTAAACCGTCATAACTTACAAGGTCTATGATGGTTTCTTTTTTCCCATAAGCAAGCGTTTTCCCTCCAGTTTTATTTGTTGCAGTTGTTCCTATTTGGGGATTTGGAAAGGTTACTGTCTGCTTCTTATCACTCAAATCATGATGTACTGCTATTTCAAGTTCTTCATAATACAATGTTTCAAATACAACAACCGTTTTTCCACGCAAAGAGTTTCCGTTTACTAGAAAGTCTAATGCAACAGTCCCGTTTTCTTGTTCGGCAATAAAAGTTATTTCACTTGTTACAATCTCGCCATTATCTAAAAATGATAAGCCTGTGTCTGGCTCCATTAATATACCTTTTACTTGATATTCCTTGCCAATAATAAGGTTTTCAAATGCGACAATATCTCTAATCGTAACCAATTCTCTAATCATGCCTGTATTGCTGTCTGTTGCAATATCTGAAGCAGTTGTTCCAATTTTAGGGTTTTTATATTCAACCGTCTGTTCCTTATCATTTATATCATGATGAACGTATATCTCTCTTCCATCTTTTGATAATGTTTCAAAGACCACGATTGTTTTCCCTGCTAAAGCACTGCCATCAAATGTAAATTCTAATTCTATTTCACCATCTGGACTTGTTGGAACAAAAGTTATTTGTGCTGTAACCATTTTTCCATCTGCTAAAAATGGAGCATTTACATCAAAATCCATTAAAAATCCATCTATAACATACTCTTCTCCAACAATTAAATCTGTATAAGAAACGATATCTATAAGAGTTGTCAGTTCTTGTGCAAACCCCTCTTTTTCTCCTGTGAATTGGTCGAATGCTGACGTTTTTATTTTACTATGGAAATTTTCAACCTCTACACTTGTATACACAAGAGCGGTTTCTTGATTTTCATATACTAATTCAAATTTATGCTCTTCTAAATTAAGACCATATCCAAATGGAGCCTCTTTTTCCTCTGCATAATACTCTCCTAGATACAACTCTTTACTTTGAGCATATCCATTGATGTCGGTAATAAGCATATCAACTATTTCACCTTTACTCGCTCTTAATGTACCATCAGCGGTATAAACATCATCCTGTGCCACTATATTAAATACTGCTCCTTCTAACTTTTCACCTGTTTCAGCATCCACCTTAACTATATTCACTTTTCCTTTTACTGGATTGTTTGCAAATTCTATTACAAGTGGATTTCCCCAATCATAATCTTTATCGACAATAAATTGTATATCTTCCCCTCGTAAATATCCATTTGGTGCGTTGATTTCTCTTACATAGTATGTGCCATATTCTAATTTTTCAGGGAGTAAACACCAACCATTTTCATTGGTTTTAAACTCCGTTAAAACTTTTAATTCTGGGTAAATCTGGGTCATTTCAATTACATTCTTATTTTCATCCAAAATTTGAAATGTAGTTCCTGCTAAAGCAATGTTCTTCCCTGTTTCAGAGTCTATCTTAACAAGTTGTATTCCAGCTTTATAAGACACATTTTCTTTATAAATCCCTTGAATTACTTGCCCCTCTTCTGAAATAGTAATCTCGAACGGAGCAAGTGGTTTCATTCCTTCTGGAACAACGGTTTCTGTCACTATGTATGTTCCATATCTTAAACGTCCTCGTGGAAACGCTGGGTCAGTGGTTGTAGCAAAACCATTTTCATCTGTTGTAATTTTAACTACTACTTCCCCTGTTTCTTTGTCTGTAAAGGTAAATTCTACACCCTCTAAACCTACATAAGTTTCACCTTCATCTTTTGAAGATTTGAATTTAATAATTTCAACATCTCCACGAATCGGCTTATTCGTTGCGGTTAGTCCAAAGCTGTGATTTACATTATTTAACGTAATTTCACGTTCCCAGTCTCCAAAGAAACCAGTCGGATTTTTGGTTTCGACTACTTTATATTTCCCTAAATTATTTGGGGTGTAATACAATGTACCACTTTCATATCTATCAGTCACATCATTATAGGTCATTACTTCATTTGTTTCTTTATAGGCGTTTTCCGCTTCACTCCAAACATAGATTTTAAATTCTGCACCCTTTAACGTTTTCCCTGTTTCATCATCTATTTTTCTAATAGATATTTTTCCATTAAATGGGTCGTTTGGTGCTGTAAATTCAAATCTTTGATTGTTGTCCGTTATGGTAAATTCTTGTGTCCAGTTTCCAATATATCCGTTTGGTGCTTTTGTTTCTACAATTTTAAATCTTCCTCGATTATCTACGGAATAGAACAAATCATTACTTTCATATGTTTTTGTTGTCGCATTGTAAGTAAAACTATAAGAAGAATCTACATACTTATTTTGTGCAACACTCCACTCCTGAATTTTAAACTCTGCTCCCTCTAAAGTATTACCTGTTCTATCGTCTACTTTTTGTATGCTTACCTTGCCTTTAAATGGAGTATTCGGAACGATTGGTGCATTGTAAGTAACAACCATGTCTGGTCTTTCTCCTTGTACTATCTGACGAACAAAAATTTCATCATTTAAAACATATTGCTCTAGTGTTTTTGTTTCTTGTAGTGTAATAGTACCTAATGGAATTGTTATCATTCCAAAGGCATTTCTATAGAAGCTATCCCCTGATACTAAATATCGCTCATTTAGTGACGCATAACCGTCTTCATTAGTCTTTAATATCCATGTTTTTAATGCCGTATGACCTGCTTTTGCTGGGTCAGTTCCCATTTGTACATCATAATATCTAACAACGAACTCTGCTCCTTCGATTGGAGTATTTGTTCTCGAATCTACTTTTTGTAGCAATATTGCTATTGGGTCATCTACAGGTTCATTAAATACGTTTAGTGAAGTTATTTTATCTTTTTCTATTGTTATCTGGTCTTCATGCTTACTAAGGTGATATCCCTTTGGATTTGTTTTTTCTCTTACTCCATACTTACCTATTGGCAAATTATCTACTCTTCCATACCCTGTTGAATCTAATGTAATCGTAGCCAATACTTGTTTTGTTGTTAAGTCAAAAACTTCGTATACTGCACCAGCTAAAGAATAAGATGAATTTCCATTTGTGATGTCTGGTCTTGAAGAAAATTTCTGCAATTCCAAAGATCCAACCTGTGGTGCTGGTTCTCCCTCTAACCAAACAATATTTTGGTATCCTGAACCTGTTTGTGCGATATAAGCTTTATAGCTCCACCTAGAATCTCCTATTAATGCCATCTGTCCCTCTATCATTCCGCTATCTGCAAATGCCACCAACTGATCCACAACGGCTCCTGCCCATGCAATTTCACCTGCACTCATGTATCCCGTCATACCAGTCAAATAACCTAATACATAATGTGTATAAAGATATCCTGTCGTAGAATTTCCCTCATTTCCACCAAAATACATATTCCTACACAGAGTAGTATTCCATAAAGGTCCATCTGGTGCTAATAGTAATAAATTTATTATTGTATACTTGATATTTTCATCTGTTATTTCAAACACTGGAAAATCACCTCTTGGAGCCATTTTATATGGCTCTGAGCAATGCCCTGTAAATGTTCCCCCATCTGTAACAACTTGGAAAGCATATGTATAATGAATACCGTCATTATAATAAATCCTTACATCACCTGGAGTAGATATAGTTCCAGTGCTTCCACTTGTTGTTGTTCTATTTCTTCCAACTCTTGCTAAATAACCGTTTAAATCAATAGAGCCATAATGTATATTAGATTCAAATTCAATGTAATCTACTTCTGTTTCGCTTTCTAATTCAACCTCTACTGGTTTTTCTGAAACAACAATAGTTTCTGGCACTTCTTTATCGGATTGTGCTTCTATCATCTCTTGATACTCTTTTGTTTCCGATTCAGACACAAAAGATTCCCGTGCTTCTGTTTCTATAACAAGTCCATTTTCTAGGCTTAAATCATCAGTAATTTCTATCTCTTCTTCTATAAACATTTCTACCTCTGATAAAACTTCATTTTCCATATACTCCGCACTTATACTTATCGGATTACTTACTATTTGTAATACGGCTAAGAATAAAGCTATATATTTTACATATTTCTTTTTAAACATTTCGCTCATATTTCCTCCTCTAATTTTAAAATAAAAAAAGACACCTCTTTATAAGTGTCTTTATAGGTGTTATTATTTAATTATCTCCAATATCCCTCTTCTGGGTGATGGATTGTTTTTGTTCCCACTTGTATCTCTACCATCTGTGTTGCCCATGAACCAAAATGATACTCTCCTGCCAATACATGAGCTTTTAAATGATCATCTATTTGGTTATCTGTAAAAACTGTCATATCAAATCCACAAGCACATATCGCACGAAGCTGCCATTCATACACTGGCACTACTTCTTCCCATGCAGCCTTTGTTACTACCCAAATTTTTTCCGATTCTGTTTGTTTCTGCGTTTGTGGTTGAGGAGCTTGTGTTGATTGTTGCGGCGGTGGTGCTTGCGTTGTCTGTTGTGGCACAGCATTTTGCTCATTCGCTGTATTCGTGTTTACATTCGTATTTGTTCCATTATTATTGGGAGTATTATTTGTCGGTGAAGTTTGTTCCGGTACGGTATTTACTGTTTCCCTTTCTGATTCTGCAACCATTGTAAAAACTGTATTTTGCTTTCCATCTTGAACAGGATATTTAAACTTTATATTGTCTTTGTTTTTATTATATGCTTCTGATGTACTAGCTACTTCACCAGTATTCAATACAACTATTTCATTGTTAATAGTTGGAAGACTTCCTATTAGTATTTTATTTGCTTCTGCATTTTTACTAAATTCTTCTGAATGCATAAACTTCACTGCCAATACCATATAATCTGAATATTCTTCTTTTAATTCCTTTAATGCTTCGACCTCTTCCTTACTGGCTTTTCTTCCCAAGACAGATTCATAAAGCATTTTTATAAATTCCTCTGTTCCAAGTTCTCTCTCTTTAAATTCCTCTGATTGAAATAACAGCAAAATAACTTGACGTACTCCTTTATTCTCATCTAATAATATTTCTTCAAAATAAGCCAATGCTGTTTCATCCGCGTCTCTGTCTAAAATAAGATTAAATAAATCCATCACATATCTTTGTTCTTTAGAAAGTTTTACTTCGGTTTCCGTTTCGCTCTCAGTTTCATTCTTTGTTTCCGTTTCGCTTTCAGTTTCACTCTCTTCTTCAGTTTCCAATTCGCTTTCTGTTACAGTTTCCGCTTCAGCCACAACTTCTTTTTTACTACAGCCTACAATAGTTCCTAGGCAAACAAGTGCTAATAATATGTATACTCTTTTTTTCATAATCTCATCTCCTTTAACTTCCTAAATTATATTATATTTTCATTCTAAAATCTAGTACAATCTAAAAGATAAGATTATACTAATTCTCTATGTCATATTGCTACCTCCAATTTCTAAATAATATCTATATCAAAAGGACAAAAAAATCATATCGCATTTTTCTTGCCCTTATTCCATTAAACAAAATTTCTTTCATAAGTTCATTTTTATAGATTATTTACCCCTATACTCAAAAATTCCTATAGATGTCTCAGAATAATTTCCTGCTATTAATAACTTCTCTCCTATTACTTTAAAGTCTATACATTGATGATATTCCTGTGGTATTTCGTTTATTTTTCCTGATTCTATCATGTAATTTCTAGCGAAATCCTCCATAGAACAATTATGATAAATAATATTATCTTTATTCTCTACCAATTCTTGAAGACTCATATCAAAGCAATTTTCTAACTCATACAACACTCGTCCCATTGGCATATCTGCCACTTCTGTGTATCTATAATACAGTTGATTAAGTTCTTCAATAGTAACAGTCTCAGGATATAAAAATGGCAAGCAATATCTTGCGCTTATAGAATACCTCTCACTGCTTAAGTCGATTCCCAAGCGTTCCTCTACTTCTTCACACATAATCGGTAAACGAAAGCTATCCACATTGATACATCCATTTTTTATTCTTTTTCTCTTTTCTGCTTCAGTATGATCCTCATACTCCAAATTATATATGCGTACATATAACTCATTCATAAAAAAAACTCCTCCCATTTTTATATTTGTCATAGATTCTTTATTCTTAATATTTTTAGATATCCTATCCCTTGATAGCCTCATATCTATTAATATTTTAAATAAATAAACTCTCATCTTTTATGATAAAAACTTATTTATTTAAAATATATTTCGTCTGATGTGTCTACTTTTTCAAGCCAGCCTAACAGTGTCTAGGAATATCAACAATCTAATAATAGATAAACTATTATTAGTGCAAATATCTAGTATATATTCAAGGTAGTGACTATTTCGCTGCACATCGCATTTTTATTCAAGTGGCTATGCCCCACTCTATTAAATTATTTTAATTTTGGGAATTTATAAAAGACTTTTATAAATTTTTAAGATATGCTAAAATTAGATTGTTCTTGTTGTTTAGCATAAGCTTTTCAACTTATAATGAGGTTCCCTAGTTAGTAGCTAGGGAGCTTTTATTTTACCCAAATGACGAGAGAGGGTTTGAACCTCATACCCCAAAATCAGTTCGTCTTTTTATCCCACTTGATTCTCTTCCAATTTCTTTACATTTTCATACGCCAATAATGTATCAGCATCTCTATTTAATAAACTTAAACTATAATCATCCATTTGCTTTATTTTATTGACTACCATTTCAATCCGTTCTTTGCTTTTATCCCCTAAATCATACATTTCTTCTCCTCCCTTCTATTGATTATATCAATATTTTATTCCCTTTAATCTATTTTGTCAACTCTTTTTTTAATTTTAATTGACTAAAGGGATTTTTTGTTATAAAATAAATAAGAATGAAAGGAGAGATATTATGAAACACAGAATAAAGGAAATACGTAAACATTACAATTTAACGCAAAATGAACTAGGACAAATAATTGGCATTTCAAACACTGCTGTATCAAAAATCGAAAAAGGTGAAAATAATTTAAGTGAACAAAATATTCTCTTCATATGTAAAGAACTTGACATTAACGAACACTGGTTACGCACTGGACATGGTAGTATGTTAAGAAATATTACAGAAAGTGAAAAGATAATGAAATATACCGCTATGTTACTAAAAGATACCGAATCCAAAGTTGCTAAAGCTATTAAACATTTTATAGTGACCTATGAGCAATTAGATGATACCAGTAAAACAGTTCTAGATAATGTAATTGATAATTACTTAGATAACATAAAAAAAGACCCATTATAGGTCTTTTTTTTGCTTTATTCAATATAATTTTCAATAAAGACTTTTAACTCTTTAAGCTGACTTATTGATGCTCCCAACAATAACATCTGTATTTCCCCCATCAGTCTCTTCTTTAATATATTCATAATTCTCTCTTCTCCAGATTCTTTATTTTTTTAAGTGGTTTTAAAAAATCCGAAAATGTCCATATATGAATTATATAACAAACATATGTTCGTGTCAATATTTTTTTATAATTTCTAATATTTCATCTCCATATGATAAAACCTTTTTTTCTCCTATTCCCTTTATCGCCATTAACTCTTCTCTCGTACATGGTTTTTTCTTCACTAATTCATCTAGCGTTTCATTATAAAATATTGCATATGGTGGCACATGTTTTTCTGTAGATTTTTTTAGCCTAAAGTCTTTCAGTTCACTATACAAAATGTTATCCGAAACACTGTTTCTCTTTCCAATATGATTTTCCTTCTCTTTGGGTCTATTAGCCTTTACTGTTTTTCCCCCCTTATGTTTTTTATAATTTGAACAACCAAGAAACTCCTCATTATTTTCCTTTTTCATTTTCAAATATTTCTCTGCTCCACACTCCTTACATCTTTCTAACGAAGTTGGCATTATCCTATAATATGTCCTTGCTAAAATCTCTGGCTGAAGTTGAGCAATCAATAAATAAAAGTCTTTCTTATCAATTAATTCAATGTCCTCACGTTCTGCTAGTTCCATTGCATCATTAGTAAAATATGCCATTGCTATCACCGCACATTTCATTTTACTTCCATGCTTACTTATGTTTTCTTTTTCCCTTATTCTACTATTTTGTATACGGACATCATCTGAAACAAGTGCTCTCTGTTTTTTACCCAAACGCCTTTTTATTTCAATCGCAGTTGTGACCTTATCCTTAGTAACAAATAAATCCACTCCCTTCTCAGTGGATAATTCCGTTTGATAACCTGATACTAAAAATAATTTTTCTAAAAATTTCTCTAACTTACGCCCTTTATTAAAACTTTCATCATCTTTATCCACTTCATATTGCAACTCAATCAATTCTCTTGTTAATTCGTCAAGCACATTTTCATCTATTTCCTGTTTCTTCAATAACATCTCATTTTTCTTTCTCTTAAAGCTCAATAACATTTTTCTTATCCTCCCTAGCAATAATTATCTTTTATTAATATATAGTCTCTTAATCATTATAGCATATTTTCCCTCATATATAAATCTCACTACCTCTCATTTAACCTTCAAGAGACAACTTAATAATTCAGATAAAAAACCAAGCCATGGAAATATGGAAAAGTACCTTTCCAGTTATGGATAAGCCATTCATAGAGCATTGACAATAAAATTGACAACACTCCATAAACAACTTACCCACAACTTCCAAACATAGGCACTTTACCACATTACCACAGCTTCTACTATTACTGATTTATATAATTATTTTTTCCACATTAAAAACTTATAAAAGCCATCAACGTTATTTTTTCCATTGATAGCTTTTACAAATTTTTAATATCATATTTAAGGTTCTTTTAAAAGTAGTAAACCCGTAGTAAATTTAACTATTATATCATTCAATCCCTTGCATAAACGCACTATTCTAAGCCAATATAATAACTTTTCATAAAAATACTATACCTGCAAGCTGATTTCTCTGCCTGTTCTCTCATAGAGATAATACTTCACACCTGCTGCCTCTAACATCCTTTTAGACGCCCTTACC
>JGI994J12354_10001345_pt1 | contig 24926 bp, 20 predicted proteins | sample IntmicLarv3ML3BL_FD_12354 | JGI IMG/M metagenome (IMG submission 12354)
CAAGCCGCGAAAATGACACGCCCCCGATAGGCAATCAGCAACCGCAGGCGGCAGGATGCCGCCCCTACATGCCAAAGGGCGATGATAGGCGATCGGCAGAGCGGTGCGCCGAGGGCGTCGCCCCCTACGGGAGTAGCGAGAATCAGCGATTCGCAACTGCAAGCGGCAGGATGCCACCCCTACGAGGTCAAACCGATCCCCATCCGCCCCCAAAGGGGCTTGGGGAAGGTGCGCCTTCCCCATTGCAAATCCACAACGGGCGACATGCGCGTCCGTTGTGGGAGGAAAAGGATCCAATTCCAACAGAATTGGAATCCTTTTCTACCTGCAAGCGCCCCTCGTAAAAGCCCACAGGCTTTTACGAGGGTTCAATGTCCACCATCACCCGCCGCACCCCCTGGGGCGCAGCGGCTTGGGCCAGCACGCGCAGGGCGCGGGCCGTGCGGCCTTGGCGGCCGATGACCTTGCCAATGTGGCTTTCCTTGACGTACACCAGCACGCGCATGATGCCGTCGTCCTCTTTGCAAGTCACCGTCACCAGGTCGCTGTCGCCAACCAGGCGTTCACAGACCAGGCGCAAGGTTTCTTCCATCATTCCACTCCAGCCTTCTTGAGCAGGTCGCGCACGGTATCAGTGGGCTTGGCACCTTGGGCCATCCAGGCTTTGGCGGCCTCGGCGTCGATCTTAACTTGCACGGGATCGGTCATGGGGTTGTAGTAGCCGATTTCGGCAATGCAACGGCCATCACGGGGCGAGCGCGAGTCGGCGACGACGATGCGGTAGAAAGGGGCTTTCTTGGCGCCGGCGCGGCGCAGACGAATCTTGGTTGCCATGGGTTCCTCCAAAAAAAGTGATATACGGGCACGGGGCCCGGCAAACCCGCTGCCGATGAAGGCGCGGGGAGTTGCAGTGGTCAGAAGGGCATTTTACCCCGCCCGAAGCCGCGGGGATTTTTGCCCATTTGCTTCATCATCTGCTTCATTTGCTCGAACTGCTTGAGCAATTTGTTCAGCTCCTGAATGGTCGTTCCCGACCCACGAATGATGCGCTGTTTGCGCGAGTGGCCCAGGATGTTGGGATTTTCGCGTTCCTCCCGGGTCATGGAAAGGATCATTGCCTCGGTGCGGCCCATCATCTTTTCGTCGATGTCGGCCTGCGAAATGCCCGACATGCCCGGCATCATGCCAAGCAGTTTGCCCAGGCCGCCCATCTTTTTGACCTGGGCCATCTGTGTCAGGAAGTCCTCGAGTGTGAACTCCGCGCGGCGCATTTTGCGCTCGAGATCGGCTGCTTCCTTTTCGTTGTAGACCGTCTCAGCCTGCTCGATCAAGGTCAGCATGTCGCCCATGCCCAGGATGCGCGAGGCCATGCGATCGGGGTGGAAGGCCTCCAAGTCCTGAAGCTTCTCGCCCACGGAGGCAAACTTGATGGGCTTGCCCGTCACCGCCCGCACCGACAGCGCCGCACCACCGCGAGCATCGCCGTCGAGTTTGGTCAGCACCACGCCCGTGATGTCTAGCCGCTCGTCAAAAGCCTTGGCGGCGTTGACAGCGTCTTGGCCCGTCATAGCGTCGACGCAGAAGAGGATCTCATAAGGGCCGACGGCGGCCTTGATGGCCTCGACCTCGTCCATCAGCGTCTCGTCGACGTGTAACCGTCCGGCGGTGTCGACGATCAATGTATCTTTGAGCAACCGCTTGGCCTCGGCCAGCGCCCGCTTGGCGATGGCCACAGGATCTCCCTGACCCTCTTCCCACACGGGCACCTCGGCCTGGGCGGCGACCAGTTTTAATTGCTCGATGGCAGCGGGACGGTAGACGTCGCACGCGGCGATCATGGGCGTCTTACCCTGCTTTTTCAGGTGCAGGGCCAGCTTGCCCGCCAGCGTGGTTTTACCCGCGCCCTGCAAGCCGCACAGCAGAATAACCGTGGGCAGTTGGGGCGAGGTCAGCAGTTTGGCGTGGGCACCGCCCAGGGTGGCCGTCAACTCGTCGTTAACGATCTTAATAATCTGCTGCCCGGGTGTCAGGCTACGCAGCACTTCAGCCCCACAGGCCTGCTCGGTCACCCGCGCGATAAAGTCCTTGACGACGCGGTAGTTGACGTCGGCATCCAGCAGGGCCAGCTGCACCTCGCGCATGCCCTCGCGCACCTGGGCCTCGGTGACTTTGCCCTGGCGGCCAAGGTTGCGAAAGACGCCTTGCAGCTTTTGCGTCAGTCCTTCAAACGCCATCGTATTCCTCCAGCTGTGCCAGCGCAAAGGCGAGTTCTTCGTGTAACTTATTCACAGGCCCGGTGTGGGCCAGCTTTTGGGCGAGTTTGAGGTGTTTTGTCAACAAATAGGCGCGCTCACCCCANCCCAGTTTTTCTTCATATTCTTCCAATTGCTTGGTGCACCGCTGAACCAGTTCGTGCACGGCCTGGCGGGTNATGCCGAGGTTNTGGGCGATTTCCGAGAGCGACAAATCNTGCAAAAAGTGTTGATCCATCACGTCTTTTTGGCGTTGACTCAACAGGGGACCATACACCCCAAGCAGCCAACCCGTGCGAATGAACTCTTCCATAACTCCCTCAAACCGCGTCAAGCATCATCCCTGACACGCGGAGAATCATAACACATACGCGATATTCTTGTCAAGCATTTTGCATTGACAACATCTTTCACTCAAAAACCAAGTTATCCACAAAAACATCCTCAAAATCGTCATCTGTGGATAACTCAATATAACTTGTTTGCGCCAATAATTCGTCCATCGCCGCACGGCTGTGCGCGGGCCGGGTCAGCGCCGTGGCCGCGCCCTTGCCCGCCGTGTTGCCAACGGCCACCACGCGGGCCCCCGTGGGCAGCAAACCGATCTTTTGTGCCGAGGCGGGCGAGATGACGTTACCGAATCCCCCAGCCAGCAGGATCAAACCAATGCGGTCTTCCTCGATGCCCGCGTGCTTGCACAGCACCTGCACCCCCGCGCGCATGGCGGCCTTGGCCAACTGCACCTGGCGGATGTCCGCCGTGGTCAGCGTGACGCCCTCGGCCAAGGCGACCTCGCCGCTCAGCTTGCCGCCCTCGGACAGATCGCCCGTCTCCAGCAAACAAGCCACGGCATCGACCAGCCCACTGCCGCAGATGCCCACCGCCGGGGCCCCGTCAACCGTATCGCAAACCAACCCGCCCTCGACCACCGACACCTGCCGAATGGCCCCGGGGATCGCCGCACAGCCGTGCGCAATATGTGCGCCCTCAAAGGCAGGCCCGGCGGCGGTGGCACAGGCGTACACCCTGTCGTCGTGTGCCAACAGCATCTCGCCGTTGGTGCCGATGTCCATCAGCAGGCGGGTCTCCCCCGTCTCCTGCAGGCCGCACTCCATCGCGCCGTACAGCGCATCGCCGCCGACGTAACCCGCCAGGCAGGGCGAGACCTCGATCAGCGTGCCCTCAAAACCCGCGAGCCCCATCACGCGCGGGGGATTGTTTGTGAATTCGGGGGCAAAGGGCAGGCGCGACAGCCCGACAACCGACAACCCGCAGGCGATGTGCAGCATGACGGTATTGCCCGTCAAGTGCAGGCGCGCCACGCGGCCGGGCTCAATGCCAAAGCCCCGCACGGCATTGGCCAGGGCCTGCCAAAGCACCTCGCGCATTTGCGGCCCCGCATCGGCCTGCTGCACACAGGCGTCGATGCGCGAAATGACGTCGGCACCAAAGGGCCGCTGGGGGTTGGGCACGCCGGCCCGGCCCAACAGTTTGCCGTTTTGCAAATCATAGGCATAGACCGCCAGCGTCGTCGTGCCAATGTCGCAAGCCACGCCGATGCCCGATTGGCCCTCCTCAACCACCGCGTCGCCGTCGTGCATCAACACTTCCATCGCCGCAGTGCGGGGCAGTTCCACCATCATGTCGCCCGCGACGGCGACCAGACAGGCCAACTTTTGCTCGCCATCGACCGTCACACGGCACTTGCCGCAGGTGCCCCGACCACCGCAATCAGCGGCCAATGACAGCCCCTCGCGGCGCAGAACCTCCAGCAGGTTGGCCCCCTTCTCAGCCTCGATCACGCGGGGGGCAAAACCCTCGCCGGACACCAGCAAACGGCTCATCTTCTTTTCCCCTTTGGCTTGTTGTAGCCGCCGCGCGGCGCGCGGCCCTTGGGCGCATCGCGGCGCGGCACGGGCGTGCCCCGCTCGGGCGGCACAATACAGTTTTTGTCATAGCCGATCAAATCTTCCCGACCCGCCTCGCGCAGGGCTGCGCGCACGGGGGCTTGGTTATATGGAAGCGTCGCCTGCAACAGCGCGCGTTGCATGGCCTTTTCGCGGGGGTCGCGGGGGACGTAAACCTCTTGCAATGTCAGGGGATCCAGCCCCGTGTACCACATGACCGTCGAGCGGGTACCCGGCGTGGGATAAAAGTCCTGCACTTGCTCGGGGCGAATGTTATGTTGGCGCAGGTAGCTTGCCAATTCGATCGCCGCCTCCATGTCGCTGCCGGGGTGGCCGCTCATCAGGTAGGGCACGAGGTATTGCTCTTTGTGCGCCATGCGCGTGGACTTGTAGAAGCGGTCGCAAAACTTATCCCACAACTCCCGCGACGGCTTGCCCATCAGGCGCAGTACCTTGTCCGAGACGTGCTCGGGCGCGACCTTGAGTTGGCCGCTGACGTGCTCACGCACCAGCTCGTTGAGGAAGGTCTGTTCTTTGTCGTACATGATGTAGTCAAACCGCAAGCCCGAGCGCACAAACACCTTTTTAACGCCGGGCAGGGCGCGCAACTTGCGCAGCAGGATAATCAACTCACGGTGGCTGACCATCAACTTGTCGCACTTTTTGTTGCCGCAACAGTTCTTGTTGGGACACACACCATGCTCGCGCGCCTTGGCGCAAGAGGGCGCGGTGAAGTTGGCCGTCGGCCCGCCGACATCGTTGATATAACCGGCAAAGCCCGGCAGGGTCGTCAAGAGTTTCGCTTGACGCAACACGCTCTCGTGACTGCGGCAAACAATCTGACGGCCCTGGTGAAAGGACAACGCACAAAAACTGCAATTGCCAAAGCACCCCCGCGTGTTAGCGATGGAAAACTTGACTTCGCCAAAGGCCGGGATACCCTCTGGATAGTCAGGATGGGCCTCGTAGGCATAGGGCAGCTCGTAAATTTCGTCAAGTTCCTCGGTTGACAAAGTTTTCGCGGGAGGATTTTGCAACAGCACCCGTCCGCCGTGGGCCTGAGCGACGGGTTTACCCGCCACGGGGCACTGCTCGCGGGCGGCCAGCTTGTGGGCGATGGCAAAGGCCCGCTTGTCGGTGCGCACTTCCTCCAGCGAGGGCAGCACGACGGCGTCCTCGGGCACCTGATCGGGCTTGACCATGACGCACATGCCGCGGATCGACGCCAGCCGCGCCGAGTGCCAGCCCGCCCGCGCCCCCTGCGCCCACTCCAGCAGAGCCTTCTCCCCCATGCCAAAGACCAGGTAATCCGCCGAGCAATCGTTCAGGAAGCTGCCCCGCACGCCGTCTTGCCAATAGTCGTAGTGGGCAAACCGCCGCAACGAGGCCTCGATGCCACCGATAATGACGGGGCGGTTGGCCGCCCGCTTGCAGGCATTGGCATAGACCAGCGTCGCGCGGTCGGGGCGCAGGCCCGTCCGGCCGCCCGGCGAATAGGCATCCTCCTTGCGGTGGCGCTTGGATGAAGTATAGTGGTTGACCATCGAGTCCATATTGCCCGCGCCCACCAGCCAGGCCAGACGGGGCTCGCCCAGGCGCAGCATGTCGCGGTTGTCGTTGTGATTGGGCTGGGCGATGATGCCCACGCGGAAGCCCTTGGCCTGTAAATATCGCCCCAGCAGGGCCATGGCAAAGGACGGGTGATCAACATAAGCGTCACCTGAAATAAACACAAAATCACATGCATCCCAGCCCAGCTCCGCCATGTCGGCGGCCTGGGTGGGCAAAAAATCCTTGCGCTGAATCATGCTTTCATCTCCTTCGCCGCATTCAGCAGCGCCTGCGTTTGGTTGGGCAACTCGCCCGTCATGACCCGCTCCAACAACCCCTCGAGCATGGCACCCACGGCGGGGCCCTGCAAGCCAAGTGCCGCCAAGTCATTGCCCGTGACGGCCAGCTGGGCCAGCGTGCAGCACTCGTGCCGCTGGACGATGTCACGGTAGAGCTCTACCGGCGCATCCAGCCCAAAGGCCGCTTGCAGGGCCAGCGCATCCTCGACGGCTTGGTTGCCGTGGCGGCGAACGGACTGCTTGAGGCTCAGCGTCGTGCCCTTGACCCCAAAATAAGCCCCGATGGCGTGCTCGATGCGGGCCAGCTCGCGGTTGGATAATTTCAAATGCGCGATGGCCTCGTGATCGCAATAACCCGCGATCAGCAATCCCGCCCATCGCTGGGCCATGATAGGCCGCAGTTGCGCAAAGGCCGCCGTCAGCACATCGGGATAATCGGGGCACAGTTCGGGCACAAGTTGGGCGATCTGGGGCCAATAGCCCCGCAGCACCCGCACGACCTTGGGCCCGCACAACAGTTTTTCCAACTCCACCCGCGTGCGCTCGGCGGCGACGCATTCCATGCGGCCAAATCCGGCACGCAGGGCGGCGTCTGTTTTTGCCTCGACAGCAAAACCAAGCTGTGCGGCAAAACGCAGCACGCGCAGCAGGCGCAAGCCGTCTTCCTCAAAGCGCACGGCCGCATCGCCAACACACCGCAACAACTGCCGCCGCACATCGCCTTGCCCGTCAAAGGGATCGCACAGGCCCTCGGGGCCCCAGGCCATGGCGTTGACGGTCAGGTCGCGGCGAGCCAAGTCCTGCACAATGTCACCCGTAAAATCTACGCTGTCGGGGTGGCGGCCATCGGAATAAGTCGTGTCACAGCGCATGGTCGTCACCTCGATGCTCTCGCCCAGCGCGCGCACCGTGACCGTGCCGTGCTTGATGCCTGTGGGAATGACCTCCAGCCCGCGCACGGCCGTGATGACTTGCTCGGGCAAGGCGGCGGTGGCCAGATCAAAGTCGTCGACGGTGCGGTCCATCAAGATGTCCCGCACCGCACCGCCGACCAAATAGGTCGCAAAACCCGCCTGCCGCAACAGGGTAAACACCATTTGCGCGCCGGGACTCAACACAAAACCCTTCACCGATGCATCAATTCTCCCATGCCAAGGCGCAGTTTAAAATCGCCGACCCGAGTCGCCGCACCGATGGTCAGGCATTCGACCCCCATCATCTCGGCCCAGAGTGCCACTTGGGTTGCATTCAGTGCCGTGGACAGCACCGCATGGTGCGCCCCGCCCGCCAACAGCCAGCAGGTGCTCGCCGTAGCAAAGTCGGCGCGGGTGCGCCAAATCACGGGCGCGACGGGCAACGCTGGCGTCGGCCAGGGCTGATCGATGATGTCGATCTCCTGGATGACCATGCGGAAGCGGTGACCCAGATCCACCAGCGACACCAGCACGCCGGCCCCAGGCTCGGCGGCGAAAATCAGCCGCGCGGGCGCCTCTTTGCCGCCAATGCCCAGCGGCTTTGCCACGACGCGGGGGCGATCGGCCGCCAGCGTCGGGCAGACCTCCAGCATATGGGCGCCCATGCACAACTCCTGGCCTTCGGTCAGGTCATAGGTATAGTCTTCCATAAAGGCGTTGGCCCCCGGCAGATCCGTCGACATGGCCTTGCACACGGCCAACAGCGCGGCGGTTTTCCAATCGCCCTCGGCCCCAAAGCCGTAGCCCTGACGAGTCAGCTCCTGGATGGCCAAGCCGGGCAGTTGGGGCAGATCGCCCAAATCCTCAAAGGTCGTCGTCAGGGCGCAGGCACCCTGTTCGTCCATCATTTCGCGCATGGCCGTCTGCACGGCCAGTTGGGGCGCGACCTGCTCAAACGAGGCTTGCACGTCATAGCGTTGTGACAGCTCTCCGAACATCTCGCGCAGGCGAGTCTCGGGCACTTGCTCTGCCCTTTTCATCAATTCATACACCGGCCAGGTATTGACCTGCCAGCCAAGTTTGAGTTGCGCCGACACCTTGTCGCCCTCGGTCACGGCGACCTGGCGCATGTTATCGCCAAAGCGCATGACTACCGCCGCGCGCGAGGCCGCGCAGCCCATCGCCGCGCGCATAAAGTCGACCAGCTCGTCGCGCACACGGGCATCCTGCCAATAGCCGGCGATAATCGCCCGTGGCAGGCCCAACCGCGCGGCAATGTGGCCGTGCTCGCGGTCGCCATGGGCCGACTGGTGGGTGTTCATATAGTCCATGTCCAGGGTTTCGTGGGGCAGGTTGCGGTGGAACTGCGTGTGCAGATGGCAATAGGGCTTTTGCAGCAATGCCAGCCCGCTGACCCACATCTTGGACGGCGAGAAGGTGTGCATCCAGGTGACAATGCCCAGACAATCGTCGTCGGCATTGGCGCGCTTGATGCAATCGGTCACCTCGGCCGCCGTGCGCATGACGCCCGCGCCGACCACACACAGCGGAAGCGGGCTCTGATTAAGAGCCCGCACCATTTTCGCCGCATTTTGGCCGACCGTCGCCAGTACTTCGGGCCCGTAAAGATCCTGCGAACCCGTAATCAACCAAACACTTTTCATCAATTATTCTTCCAGCGCGACAGTCACCAGGGTATAGGGAGCCATTGGCACATCGATGACGTTGCCCTCAGCCAAGGAGTTAAGGGGGTTCTCCAGCAGGTCGCACAGTGAGGCCTTGGCAGGGCGGGGCAGGTGGATCTTGGCCGTGGTGTGCTTACCGTCGACCTCTAACAGGCGCACGATCGTGCGGCCGTCATCGGCGAATTTAACAGCTTGCAACGCCGCGCCGTGCACTTGCATGCGCTGGCCCGTCGTCGGCCAGGCACCCGTTTGGCGGGTACCCGAGATGGCGTAGGGCGGGTTTTCGTAGGCAAACTGGGCGTCGAACAACGCCAGATTGTCGGTGCCCTGGGGCACCACCCACAGGCGGAAGGGAATGGTGTGCTCGTAGCACTCAGGGTATTTGTCGGGGTTGTGGCCCGAGCGGATCAGATCCAGCGCGATCGAATTTTCGAAGGCGCGGTAACCGTATTTGGTTTGGGTCTGCAAGCACAGTTGCGGGCCATAGGGGTTGATGGCCATACCAAGCCCACAGGCGGGCACGTCGTCGTTGCGCTCGGCGCGGTCAACAAAGCCGTTGGGCACGGCGTAGCGATAGCCCTCTGCTTGGTAGCCAAACGGGAAGATGACGTTGCACTGGGGAATCTGCTCGTGATCGCCGATCTGCTGCCAGTCGACGTGGGCGACGACGTCCAGATAGGCGGCGTCGCGGGGCAAGCGATAAGTGATGGTCAGCTCAGTCTTGCCGCGCTCGAGTTTGACCTCCAGGTATTGCTCCAACAGACCCTCGCCCTGGCGCAGTTCGATCTTGCGCACCTTTTGGTGCAGGGATTCGACAGCCATGTAGCGGTCAATGACCCAGGCCGACATGCCATTGCCCTGCTCGGTGATCAGGCGGAACTCACCCATCGGCGCACCGGGACGGCACAGCTCGGTGCCCGTGGTTTTGTCAATCAGCGAGGTGATGGTGTAGGTTGTCGGGTCAAAGGTCACCTTGACCTTGGCGTTCTCCAGCACGGGCACGATGGGATTGTGGGTGCGCTCGTGATCCCAGTATTCCAACAAGTCATTCTTGGGCAGCGCCTGGCGGAGTTTGACCGTTGTATAACCCAGCGCGGGGATGGTGGTGCGCACCAGCACGCGGCAGCGCTTGTGGGCCCAGAAGCCGCCATCGCGCTCTAGGATCTGGAAAGCGACGTCATTGCCCTTATCATCCTGCCACTGCATGCGGTCCATGTCGCCCGGCCAATCCCACACCGTCAGCTCGACGTTGCGATTGGCGTCGACCGCCGTGCCGTTGAAGATGTGGTAAATCCGCTCGATGCCCTGTCCGCGCTCGGCGGCGGGGATGCGCTGGTGGACATCGCTGGGGCTCATATGCAGGCGCGAAACACCCCAGCCCACGCCGCCGCCCTGGCCGCGATCCGCCGGATCGGTGGACTCGGGCAACAAGCCCATGGTGTCGATGTAACCGGCCAGCGTGCGGGCGCTGCCGGCGATGGTTTGGTTGGCGGCGGCCAACGACTGGTTGAAGATACCCATAGCGTGCTCGCGGGTGTCGATGACGCCCGAGCCGGGCAGGATGTCGTGGAACTGGTTGAACAGCACGTTCTGCCAATAGGGCGAGAGGTTGACCATCGGCTTTTGCCCCGCCATGACCGAGTAAATCTCGGCCTGCACCAGGCGTTGCTCGCCGCGGCGGTTGGCCTCTTTGATGCGGGCCTGGGTGGTGTAACAGCCCGTGAAGATAAAGTTTTGCTCGCGGTCGTAGCGCGGCAGATTGTCGCGCACGGCCTCGACCTTGGCAAAGAACTCGCGGTAGCTGCCAAACTTACAGTTGGGCCAGCAGGGCCAGGTATCCATCTCGTGGATCTTTTCAATATCCTTTTGGGTGGGGCCGCCGCCGTGGTCGCCGACACCAAAGACCGACAGGTAGGTGTCGATGCCATACTTGTCGCAGAACCACGGTACCAGCGCGCCCAGCCGCTCGTCGACGGGCCCGGTGTAGCACTGGGGCTCGCGCATGGCAATCACCTCGGCACCCGAGGGGGCGCAGAAGCGGTAGAGATAATCGTGCTCCTGCATGCCACGCATGTGGTAATAGTATTTCACACCGCCGCGCGAGAGCACCTCGGGCACAAAACGCGAGTGGCCAAAGGTATCGGGCTCGTAGTCAAGGTTGAGCGTGTCTGGATCAATGTCAAAGAGCTTAGATAGATATTTTTTGGTCTCCAGCAGATGACGCACTTGGGCCTCGGAGCCCGACATGTTTTTGTCGGCCTCGACCCAGTGGCTGGCGATGACCTCCCAGCGGCCCTCGTGGATGCGGCGCTTGATCTCGGCGAGCATGACGGGGTCATACTCCTCGACAATGCGATAGGTCGAGGCCTGAGACTGGGCGAAGGTGAAGTCGGGATAAATGTCCATGAAACCGAGCATGGTGCGGAAGGTGTCCAGCGTGATGGCGACGGTCTCGGCATAGTTCCACATCCAGTTCATGTCGATGTGGGCGTGGGAGGCGAACATCAGCGTCATGCCCTTGGCCTGGGCCGACAGCGGCGCGAGCTTGGCCTCGCAGGCCTCGACGGCGGCTTTGGTCACCGCACCCTGCTCGGCGGCGTCGGCGCACAGCAGATCGACGCACTCAACAATCAGCGCGTCATAGATGTTGCCCTTGGTCAGCGAAAGCTGCCGGGCAAATTCCAGTTGCAGAAAGGCGCGTTGGTACAGCGGGCTGTCGGTCTTGATGGCCGCGAGCTTGTCCATGGCTTGGTTCATGATGCCCTCCAAAAAATTCGTGAAGCGTTGGGAATATTATAGCAAAAAAATGCAAAGCGTGAACGCTCGTACGAGGGAAAAAGAAGGCGATTTCAGCAATCAAATCCGGCCCCAAACGAACAAACGGCCCTCGCACTCGAGAGCCGTTTGTTTGATGATCAAGGTTTTGCTTTTAGAGCACCCGCCGCCCACACACAAATCGCGAAGTCCAGTAGGCCGTGGTCGTCGAAACGATGCATACACTTTTGCCAGTGCCGGGGGCGTGGACCATTTGGTTGTTGCCGATGTACAGGCCGACGTGGGAGATGCGGTTGTTGCGGGTGTTGAAGAAGATCAGGTCGCCGGCTTGCAGCGAAGACATGTTGGAGATCTTGGTATAGCGGGTGTCATTGCCCTGGTCATAGCTGGAGCGGTTGAGCGAAACGCCCACCGAGTTTTTAAAGGCATATTGCATCAAGCCGGAGCAGTCGAAGGAACGCGGGCCCGCAGCGCCGTAGACATAGGGCAAGCCGATTTGCTGCTTGGTATAGGAAATGACCTTTTGCGCACGGGTTTGATTGGCGGGAGCCGCCGCGGCCGCGCGGGATGAACCCGAGGAAGACGCTGCCTGCGAAGTGCTCGTGCGGCTGCTTGAGGTCGATGATCCGGCCTTCTTGGCCGAGGTGGAGTAGAGCTTGTCAGCTGTCTTTTGGCCGACGATGCCGTCAACGGCACAACCATTGTTGGCCTGGAAGTCGCGCACGGCGATCAGCGTGACCGAGCCATAGTAGCCCGTGGCCGTGTGGTAGGTGTAGTAGCCAAGTTCCTTGAGCCGATTTTGCAGTTTGGTCACCGCGCTGCTGGTATCACCCAGCAACAGGGCGTCGGGGTACTTGGCCCGAGCGGCCACCCAGAACTCCGAACCGACGGTACCTTGGGCGTTGAGGGTCGACGCGCCGGCGTTGGCGACAAAGATCTGGTAGTCAGCACCAAAAAGCTTTTCCAAGGTCCTGGGGCCGCAGATGCCGTCGACCAACAGGTCATTCATCTTTTGGAAGTTGCGCACGGCAACCTCAGTCACCTCGCCGAAGTAACCGGTGGGATCAATGAACAGGTAGCCCTTCTTGACCAGCTGCTGTTGCACCGCAGTGACCGCGGCGCTTTCGTCACCTTTGCGAAGGGTCACCCCGGCGGGTGAAGCTTGTGCCGTGATGGGCAGACACATGGCCACCAATAGTGTGGCCAGCAAAATCACTAGACTCGTAGCGACTCGAAATGGGTGTTTCAGGTTCGTCACCTTCCTTCCATTGTTGAGCGTTTCCGAAAAGGAATCGCGCTGTCGTTCTTGACGACACGGCCATCTTACCATGCCCTCCCGAGCCCGACAACCCCTTTTGGCGTATGTTTCACGGGGATTTCACATACAACATATGGTGTCGAACCATGGTTTTTCTGCGACAACGCCGTCGATCAAATCTTCCAGGCCATCGCGCAATACAGCTCTACCCTGCCCCGGGCGGCCAGCGTGATGTCGATGTGCCGGGTGTTTTTGTGCAGGCCAAAGGGCAGGCGCAAGCGGCTTTCCTGCCGCCGCAGGCCAAAGCTGTGTTCGCGGCACAGCCGCTCGGAATTGTTGTGATCGCGGATCAGCACATCCAGACTGCCGCCATCGGGGCTCTGGGCGATGATCTCAAGCAAAAAGGGCTCGCCGTTGAGCAGGCGGTGATGCAGATCGGGGATAGATTGCACCAGTCCCGCGCCATCGGACAGCACCAGGCCCGTTTCGCTCTGGGCGATTTTGCCCGTTTTGGCCCAGCTCGCACCATCCAAGGGCAGTTCAAAATAACTGTCGGACAGCAGATTCAGCCGTTGTGATGTTCCCGCGTCTGCAAAGCACAGCCCCGAGGGCGTCAGCAGGCAGATCTCATCGCGATCCCACAGGTCCTTGATGTACTCAAACACTTGCCGCGTCTGGGCCAGCGTCAGGCAGCCCTCGTCGTCGATGCGGTTGGGGTGGCACAACAGCTCAACGCCAAGCCCACGCGCGGCGACATAATCGATGATAGCCAGGGTGTCCTCCAGCGGTTCGCCGTCAGACATGGTGTGGTGGCCCAGGCCGTGATAGATGTGCATGGGCAGGGTGCGGATACGGCCGCACAGACCGGCATCAGACAGGGCGTAGTTGTTCAGGATCATGCGCCCGGCATCGCCGTCATACTGGTCAATGGAGGCCAGTCCTCCATAGGGCACTTGGTCTGTCAGTTGGCCCACGCCGGGTTGCATAAAACCCATGACCTTGATGTCCTCGCCCTCGATGATGGCCTTGGAGGCGACGATCTCGCGGTGCAGGCCCTCATAGCCGTCGGGCGTCGGGTCGCCGTGGGTCATGGAGTGGCACCACACCTCACAGCCCGCCGCAACCGAGGCACGCACCTTGGCCCAGCTGGCACCGTGCTGGACATAATAGGGCGACATATCACCCAGGATGGCCCGGCCGCCGAACATGCCCAGTTCTTGCAACAGCGGCATAACCTTTTGCTCGAAAATCTGGGGTTGGTCGTCAAAGCGCAGGGCAATGGCCCCCCGCCCGTCAGTGCCGATACGACCGCCCTTGGCGGTCTTCATGGCTTGGTGGTTGAGCATCATGACGGCGGCGTTGGGTTGCTCGGTCATGGGGGCCTCCTTGCTTTTTATTGCAGCTCTGCCGCGGCGGCCACCAGGGCCTGCGGCGTGAAATATCCCGCGTCGAAAAAGGGCATATCGCGATGTTTGGCATACCCAAACGCCGCGCCCCAGCAGGCGATGCCGTTGCGGTGGGCCGCTCGCAGATCGCCCTTGCGATCGCCAACCATCAAGCCCTTGTCACCNGCCAAAATCTTGGCCACTGCCGCAGTTTTGTCACCGCCGCAATGAATTTCGGCAAAATATCCTGTCANGNCCGTCGCGCCCAGCGCCGCCCCGACGTGCTCGGGCGAACCCGTGGAGGCAATGTACAGCGTGTGCCCTTGCGCCGCCAGGGCGCGCAACATGTCGTGCATATCGGTAAAGGCCATGCGCGGGCCCAGGGTGCTGATGAGTTCCTCTTCCACGGCCTCGACCCGCTCCCCAAAGGCCAGCACCCGCTCGCGGGGCTGATCGGGGTACATAGCCAGGTAAAAGGCGGGGTTGGGGATACCAATGCATTCCTCGATGACCGCCGCCGACACCCGGGGGAAGCCGAATTCGTCCGCCACCCGCCACACCGCGGGCACCGTCGCCTTGGCGGTGTCGATGAGAGTGCCGTCCATGTCAAAGATCAGTTTCATGACTATACTCTTCTCCTGCAAAGTGCTCAGCGCAAAGGCCAATCAGTTAAACAAAATCAGCGTCTCGGCCCCAAAGACGTCCAGCCCCGCGCGGCCATCGGCCAGGTGCTCGGGGTCGCCCATGGCAAACCATCCGTTGCCTGCGGGCGATTCGACATAGATGGTGCCGTCGATGGTGCTCCACAACAGTTTGGCTTGGGTGCCGGCGGGCAGCGTTGCGGTGTTTTGCGACACTGCCGGGGTGGCGTACAGCGGCAGGCTGTCGATCAGCGTGACGGGCGTGTACATGCAGAACAGCTGCTCGGGCTTGCGGGACAGGGCGTCATTGCTCATCAGCACAGTGCGCTCCGTCTCCCAATTGTGCAGCCATTTTCCCGCCTGTGCCACGCGAAAGGTGCCGTCCTCGAGGGGGCAAATACTGTTATGGTCCGCAAAGATGGTCCCCAGATAGCTGATCTGCCCTCCGTCGACCCGCAGAATGGCCGTTTGGCTCTCGCCGTTGGCAATGATGGGCACTGCCAGACAATTTTGCTCGGCCCAGACAAACTGATACAACTCGCCCACCATGGTGATCTCGATGGTCAGGAACTCGCCCACGGCGTCGCCAACGGTCAGCCGGAAACAGGCCTGCGCCGCCTCGGTCAATTCCACCAAATTCGCGGGGCTGTCACCATACTGCAACAAACCGCGGCCGTCGACCAGCTCAACGACTTGCACGCGTTGGCGCAGGTCGTCCTCGCGCTGACGGATCAGCTCGATATTATCCTGCTCGATCTGCGACAGGCCCGCCGTGATGTCTCCTTGCTTGGGGGTGTACCAGTCCTGACAGGCAAAGTAGTTGCGCAACTCGGGTTCTTCCATAATAAAGCCGTGTCGGGCAAGGATCTCCATGCGCGCCCACATCAGCTGTTGCGGCCCCAATACCAGCAGGTCTTCCACGACCAACAAGCGGATGTTGGACTCGGACAGGATATAGGTGGGCACAGTGGGGGGCATGTTGTAGACACCCGCAACACCATTGTCCGTCGAGGCGGGCGTCGGGGTGATGACATCCCCCAGTTCATTGGGTGTCGCCTTGCACCCGACCAGCAGGCACAGGCACATCACGACAACGGCAATCGACTTTTTCACGTTGGCAACATTCAACTTTCTTGGGTAGCATCCAACCAGGTCGGGCGCATACGGGATTCCAACGGCCACAGGCGGCCCTCGAACTCCCTGCACAAACTTTGCTCCAGATGGGGCACCCGGTGTGCCTCGACGGCCAACGCCGCGATGGGCAGGCCCAGCAACTGGGCCGTCTCACGAATGACCGCCATCCCCTGCGCAATCAATTCGGGCGTGGTGTCGCGGCCCAAGTTAGGGTTGGCGATCAGGGCCGTAGGAGCCAGCCGGGCGCGGTCGCAGATGGCGGCCATCAGGGCCCACGCCTTTTCGGAGTTTTCCTGGCGCAGGCGATAGGGATTGAGCACAAACCACACCGTCTTTTCCACGCCCGCCAAATCATCGTGATACCGCCCCAGCACGCCCGCACCATCGGGATCGCCGCCGACATCAATCACGACATCGGCATCGCTGGCGATCAGCGCCCCCAACGCAGCGGGCAGGGCGGGAATGTCCAGCGTCGACCCCGCCAGTGAGGGCGCGTAGACCTCGACGCCGCGTTGGGTCAGCATCTCGCGCTTTTCATGCGAACGAAAGGCGGGGTTGATGACGTCCATGTCCAGCAGGATCACGCGCTTTTGCGCGGAAGCAGGCGGGAAAAAGGCCGTGTTCTCCCCTGCCGCCCGCCGCAAACACAAATCCAGGGCCAGCTCGCTCTTGCCGCTGCCGTATCCGCCCATAAACAAGGTGACACTCATCGCGAACCACCTGGCTTTTTCGGGGGGCCGTTACGCCGGAACTTGCGGCGCGCGGCGCGATAATTGCGCTTGACGACCGAGATACTGTCGAACCACGCCACGGCCAGCACAGTGCCCAGCCGCCGCTTGGGGCGATTGGGTTTGGCATCGGGCTCGGGGCGGCGGGACTGTGTCTGACTATCGGTGGGCAGGGTGGGCGATACCGCCGTCTCGTCGCTATACACCCGGGGCATGATGCTGGTCAGCGGAGTGCTGTCATCTGGGGGCTCGCGGGGGCCTTGCAAGCCGCCGGGCACCACGGCCGTCTGTTGCAGGCGCGTAGCCTGCTGATCCCGGGGCGCATCGCCATAATTGGGCAACTCGGTCATCATGTTGCGCACCATAAAGTCGGGCAAGCGCTGAGGCAGATCGGCAGGCGGTGGCGGTGTCTTGCGCTTTTGGCCCAAGTTGCGCAGTCGCCAGATCAGCTGTTGCAGAGAGTGCCAGCGGGTGCGCCAATGACTCTGGACAAAAAAGTCCAGCACCGAAAACGCCGCGATCAGGATCAGCACCAGCACCAGCCACCACTTGGCACCGGCGGTGGAGGTGATGTCGAACAGGTCAAAAATCTTGGCGCACATCTGGATAAACCAGCCACCGATGGCCGCCAGAATACGCCCCAGCCACATAATCAACTTGAGCAATAACACACTCATGGCAGGGTCACCGTAACGTGATAGGGCTCGACGGCCAGCATCACCTCGACGCGCACCGCCGTGTCCGTAGACAACCAAACAGCGTCGACCTTGAGATCGTACTCGCCGCTGACAAAGTTGCTGATGTCGACATAGGCCAACAGTTCGTTACGGTTGATGGACTCAATCAGCAACTGCGGCCCCGTCGCCGTAATCTTGACAAAGACGCCCAGTTTGGTGGTTTGGCTTTGGCCCAGGGTGCCAACGACCTCGATGTCGGTAAACTCTTTGCTGACGATGACAGGGGTGATGTGTGCCACGATGTCAGCCTCGTCGACCAGCAGGCAGCCCTCGGGCAACAGCGGCTCAAAGGCACGGTTGACATCCCGGGTAGCCCCTGTGATGTCCACGGGTGCGGTGGTGATGCCGCCCTCACGCAGCATGGCCAAGGCCTCGGGCGGGCCGGCGACGCGCAGGGTGGCGGCGGGGTTGCCTGCCGCGTCTGCCACGCCCATCTCCATCATCTGATACCCCCGCGCCGGGGTGCCCTCATAGGCCGCGTCGATGTTGACGCGCAAGGCTTCGACAGGCAGAACCGTCAGGTTCGCCGTGACCTCGCTGCTGGACAGGCGCAGGGTATGATCAAAGGTGATCGGCATCCCCGCGGCGTCCATGAGCTCGACGGGCAGGGTTTGGCTGAAGCTGCCGATGTCCGAAGCGTAGTTGACGTGCACCCGCCCACTGGCGATCTCCAGCACCTTGGCCGGGCCTGTGATGGTGATCGAGGGCGTGCTCAGCTCGCGCCGCAGGACATAACGGTCGTCGGGCACGGCATCGTCGGCGGCAAAGTTGATGGGCACGGTGCGCGTGACCAGATCCTCGACCACGACCTCAATCGACTCGGGCGAGATGTTGACGATAGTGCCGTTGTTACATTGCCCAATCAGGGGAATGCTGTGGGTGCCGGGAGACTGGATCTGCGAGAGATCCGCCGTAACGCGGATGGAATCACCCGTGACAAAGCGCAGGTCGTTGCGCCGCACGTTCATGTGCACGGTGACATCCTGGTTAACCGCCGCCGAGAGCATCAGCCCGTTTTTCTCCAGCGAAGCCAGACCCGAAACCGCGACATCGACGCCGCCATAGGATTTGCTGCGCTCGGGGTTGATCTCGACCAAGATATAACTCCACAGCACCAGCGCGATAATAAAAGCGCTGATCAAATAGGCCAGATTACTGCGAAGGTGTTTCCAAAAAACTTTCAACTTAGCGGCCATTGCGCCCCCTCCTGCGGAAGAAGTCGACCAGGTTGATGTTGCCAACGGGTTTGCCGTAAATGCCCTCCAGCCGCTCGCGCAGGGCGCGGACGTCGAGGTTGCGATCCAACTGGCCCTTGTGGGCGGCCGAGATGGCACCGTTCTCCTCCGAGACGATAAAGACCGTGCCATCGCACTCTTCGCTGACACCCACGGCGGCGCGGTGACGGGTGCCCAGCGAACGGTCCAGGTCCTGGCCTGTCAGCGGCAAAAAGCACCCCGCCGCGACAATGCGGCCTTTTTGCATCAGTACCGCGCCGTCATGCAGGGGGGCACCTTTGACAAACAAATTCTCGATCAATCTCTGCGAGGCCACGGCATCCAGCCGCGTGCCGGTGTCGGCGATCTGCTCCAGGGGTTGTTCGCCCTGGACGACGATCAGCGCACCGGTCATGGTCTTGGACATGTTGAGCAAGGCGGGCAGGATCTCGTCGACGACTTGGGAATAGTCCTCTTTCGACTCGCCGGCAAAGGCACCGCCCTTGCCAAAGAACCCACCTTTACCCAATTGCTCCAGGGCGCGGCGGATCTCGGGCTGAAAGACGATGACGATGACGATGGCACCCGCGCCAAGCACATACGACAGCGCGTACCCCGTCGCCTGCAACCCCACCATCTCGGCTAGGCGCGAGAAGACAAAGACCACGACAATACCCTTGACAACCGACATCGCCCGCGTGCCCCGCACCATGCGGAACAGCAGGAAAATAGCGAATGTGACGATCAGAATGTCGACAATATCCAGGATGTTAAACTGAGTGACCGTGCTGCGAAGGGCACTCCAAGTCCTGTTGATGTCCTCTAACATACCCCTCACCCCCTTTTTCTCTATCATATTATACCCGAGTCGGGCGGATTTGTGAATACACTTGGCCAATTTTCGCTAGGGAGTGTCATCAAACTTGCTTTGGAAAGCGAAAACTTGCAGATTTTGGTGCATTTGCCAGGCGAGAAGGGAAGGAATACTGACGGTATCCCGACCGACGAGGCGGGCAACGGTGCCGGAAGCTGCGGGTTCCGCCCGAATGAGGTTTGAAAACACGCCCTAGGTGGCGGTGTGGGCTTCTCTCCCGCCTCTCGCAAAACGCCTTCCTACCCCAGAATAGCATCCTCAATATACCTCGCCACCCCATCCTCGTCGTTTGCCTCGCACACGGCATCCGCGATGGCCTTGACCGCCGGGGTGGCGTTGGCCACGGCGATGCCCTGCCCGCAGGCGGACAGCATGTCGATGTCCGAGGTGTCGTCCCCAAAGGCCACAATGGCCCCCATCTCGACGCCCAAATGCGCCGCCAGCCGCTGCAAGGCCCGGAGTTTTCCCGCCTGCGCATGAATGAATCCATATCGGTTCTCGCCCCGGTAAGTGACCACCCGGCAACCGCAGGCCGCGCCGATGCGCTGGGACATGACCGCCTCGTCGAACTCGGCGACGATTTTGTAGGCGCACGCCGCCAGCGGCCGCGAATAGTCGTTATAGATCGCCTTGTGCAAGACGGGCGACGCCGCGATGTTCGGGCTGTTCCAGTACACGCATGCGTCCGTCGCCACGGTCATTTCGGAAGCCGGATTCAATCGCTTGACCTCGCCGATGATGTGGTTTGTGGTGGCGAGGTTAAACCCGTCGCCAAACAGAAATTCCCCCTTGCAGTAAACCATCGTCCCGTCCGTCGTGATCTCATAGTCGGGGTTTAATGCGGCGATGTAAGGCTGGGCCCCGATGTTGTACCGCGCCGTCGCCACCGCCGTGAGGATGCCCTGCTCGGCGCATCGGGCAAACACACGTTTCGTATAGTCCGAAAGGCTCTTGTCCGTCCGCAAAAGCGTCATGTCCAGGTCGGTGACGATGAGTTTAATGGGCGTCACGAAGCATCTCACTGTCGGTTAGCATCAGCGCCAGCTGCTCCTGGCCGAACTGGCGGGGCCGGATTACCTCGTCCAGAAGGCCATCATAAAAGGCCACCGCGATCGCCCGGCGCTGCTCGGCCAGTTCGCGCCCCCGCACGGTATAAAACTTATCGTATACGTGCTTTAGCTTATATTGATATTCTTGAAAAAAGGAAAATGGCTCGCGCTCGGTGCCGTCAAGCACCCGGCCTGCCTCGTCAACCGAATACAGCGGCTGGTTGACTTGGCCCTTGTACAAGATGGTGCGCGCGATGCCCATCGCGCCGGTGGCCTCCAGCTTATCCGCGTCAAAAAGAATCTTCGCCTCGATGCTGCCCGGCTGGTGGTTTGTCCTATATCGGTGCGAGACGATGCAGTCCTGCACGTACTCAGCACGCCCGGGCTCCCATCCCTTTTGCAGGAGAAACTCAAAGGCCATTTTCCCGCCCTCGACGGCGTGGCAAAGGGCGGGGTTGGCAAACTGTTTGCTGCGGCCAACGTCGTGCAATAGGGCCGCTGCGATCAGGATGTCGCCATCGGCTCCCTCGCCCTGCGCAATGTCCATCGCCAAATAAAGCACCCGGTAGACATGCTGGCAATCGTGCGCACTATCCCGCATTTGGCCGAGCATGTAATTCTCAATCATCGCGAACTGTCGCTTGTCCAACCTTCCCACCCCCGTCATCCTTCATAAAAGATGCCGGATTATAGCACATTGCGGGGGCCTTTACAAATCGGGTGCGTTGCATATCAGGGTTGCCGGATTTGCTCTTTCGCCTAATCCGTCAGCCCACGGTAACAGATCGCCTGCCAGCCCCTATCTCCATCGTCATTGCGGGCTTGACCCGCAATCTAGTAATCAAAAAGGGGTTGTCTGTTTCTATCGGTGAAAAAAGACTTTGAGTAGGCGACTATCGAGTTGCAAAGGGGCCAGGGGGGATTTCGATCCCCCTAAGGCAATCGCAGTTTTTATCGGCGGACGCACCCTTCCCGTCGTCATTGCGGACCCCAACCCGCAATCTCACCAATCAATCAAACATCGCACGAGATTGCGGATCAAGTCCGCAATGACGGTTTGGAGAGGTATGGCGCGGTGATCATCTAGTGCGGGCGACCACACAGGGTCGCCCCTGCGCCATGCGCATAGGTTCAACCTGCGACCCGCTACCTCGGACAACACTCATTCCTACTCTTCAACCTCCCGCGTCGCGCGCACGGACTCCTCGCGGCGCTTTTCGCGGTAGCGCTTGGTATGCTCCAGCTCGCGCTTGCGCATACGCAACGACGTGGGCGTCACTTCCAACAGCTCGTCGTCATCCATCCACTCCAGGGCCTCTTCGACGGTAAAGACCTTGGGCGTCACCAGGCGCAGGGCCTCTTCGGCACCTGCCGAGTTGCGCACGGAGGTCAGGTGCTTTTTCTTGCAGACGTTGACTTCAATATCGCCGGGGCGGACGTTTTCGCCCACGACCATGCCGGCATAGACGGGCACGCCGGGGCCGACAAACAGCTTGCCGCGTTCCTGGGCGTTGAACAGGCCGTAGGTGACCGTCTGGCCGTCTTCATGGGCGATCAACGCGCCGCGGGGACGCCCCGACACCTCGCCCTTCCAGGGGCCGAATTTGTCGAAGTTGGCGTACAATTGCCCCTCGCCGCGGGTCTGGGTCAGGAACTCACTGCGGTAGCCGAACAATCCGCGCGAGGGCACGGTGAACTCCATGCGCATGCGCGAGCCCTCCTGTTGCATCCCCAACAGCTCTCCCCTGCGGCGGCCCAGCGCCTCGATGACGGTGCCGTAGCAGTCCTGGGGCACGTCGGTGACGACCTTTTCCATGGGTTCGTAGCGCTCGCCGTTGATGGTCTTGGTGATGACCTGAGGCCTTGAGACGGCGAACTCATAGCCGCCGCGGCGCATATTCTCGATCAGGATGGATAGGTGCAACTCGCCCCGGCCATAGACCAGCATCGAGTCGCCCGCACCGGGCAGATCCTCGGCGCGCATGGCCACATCGGTCAGCATCTCGCGCTCCAACCGCCCGCGCAGGTGGCGGGTGGTGACGAACTTGCCTTCTCTGCCCGCCAGCGGCGAGTCGTTGACCGAAAAGGTCATGACCACCGTGGGCTCGTCAATGCGCACAAAGGGCAGGGGCTCGGGCGCGTCGACGGGGCAAATGGTGTCGCCGACGTTGATGCCCTCGACACCCGACACAGCGATGATGTCGCCGCTCTGGGCGTGCTCAATGCGCTCGCGGGCCAGGCCCTCGAAGGCAAACAGCGCACTGATGCGCACCTTTTTGGGCGTGCGGCCCTGATCGGCGCACAGCACGGCCTCCTGGCCCTCGCGCAGTTCACCCCGCACCAGGCGGCCGATGCCGATGCGGCCGACGTAATCGTTGTAGTCGATCAGCGAGACCAGCATTTGCAGGGGGCCTTCCTCTACCTTGGGCGGCGGCACGTAGTCCAAAATCGCCTGAAACAGCGGCGCGAGGTCGCTGCCGCCGCTCTCATCCATGCTCGCCGTGCCGTCGCGGCCCGAGGCGTACAGGAAGGGCACGTCCAACTGCTCGTCGGCGGCACCCAGCTCGATCAACAGATCCAGCACCTCGTCGACAACAGCCTGGCAGCGGGCGTCGGGGCGGTCGATCTTGTTGATGACCACGACAGCGCGGTGGCCCAGTTGCATGGCCTTGCGCAGGACAAAGCGGGTCTGGGGCATGGGGCCCTCGTAGGCGTCAACCAGCAGCAACACGCCGTCGACCATTTGCAGCACCCGCTCGACCTCTCCGCCAAAATCGGCGTGGCCGGGGGTGTCGATGATGTTGATCTTGGTGCCGTTGTATTCCACCGCCGTGTTCTTGGCCAGGATGGTGATGCCGCGCTCGCGCTCGATGTCGCCCGAGTCCATGACGCGTTCGCGCACGGCTTGGTTGTCGCGGAAGACGCCGCTCTGGCGCAGCATTTGGTCGACCAGGGTCGTCTTGCCGTGATCAACGTGGGCGATGATGGCGATGTTTCTCAAGTTGGTTGCCGTCATGTTTCTTCTCTATCCTCTCATTGGTAAACCCTGATTGATGGGTTACCGCGGCGCGATGTCGGTCAATTCCAGTCCTTCGTTATAAGAAAGCGCGCGGGGAATGCTCCACTCGTTCTCGAACAGCAGCACCGGCCGCCCGTTGCCGTCCATGGCCTTGGTGCACCCGACCGGCAGGCGGTCGGTGGGGCCCATCGCCCATCGCACGCGGGTGTAGGGCAGGTTCTCGACACGGGCAGTGACATTATACTCCCCACGCAAGCGGTGCACCAGCACATCCATTTGCAGCACGCCGACCACGCCGGCGATCCACTCCTCGCGCCCGACGTCGGGCAGGCGGAACAGCTGCACGGCCCCCTCCTGCGACAGCTGCTCGACGCCCTTGGCAAAGGCCTTGCGCTTGATGGAATCCTCGGCGCTGATGCGGTAGAAAAACTCCGGCGCAAACAGCGGGATGCCCTCGAAGCGGGCGGTGCCGTCAGTCGAATAACTCTCGCCCAGTGCAAACACCCCGGGATCGAACAGCCCGATGATGTCGCCGGGATAGGCCTCGGCCACGGCCTCGCGCTCGTCGGCCATGAACTGCTGGGGTTGGGCCATCTTGATGGCCTTGGCCCCCGGGCGCGGGATGACTTCCATATTCTTTTGGAATTTGCCCGAGCAGATGCGCATAAAGGCCACGCGATCGCGGTGGGCGGGGTTCATGTTGGCCTGGATCTTGAAGATAAAACCCGAAAAAGCCGCGCCGGGATCGCGGGGGCCGTCGGGGGTATCAAAGGCCGCCGGCATGGGCGCGTGTTGCAGGAAGAAGTCCAAAAAACCCTGCACGCCAAAGTTGTTCATGGCACTGCCAAAGAACATGGGCGACAGCTCTCCCTTGGCCACCAGATCGGCATCCCACTGATCGCCCGCGGCATCCAGTAGTTCAATTTCCTCATCCAGGGTGTCGATATAATGGGCGTCGATGCGCCCCCGCGCCTCACACCGCTCGAGCAGTTGGCTATCCAGCACCTGGGTGCCGTGGCGGCCCTCGCTGGAGTAACACTCGACGCGGTCGGCAAAGCGGTGATAAACCCCCTGCAAATCGCCGTCGATGCCGATGGGCCAGTTGACCGGGTATGTGCGAATGCCCAGCACCGACTCGATCTCTTCCATCAGCTCCAAGGGGTGCTTGGAGGCGCGATCCATCTTGTTGACAAAGGTAAACACCGGGATGCCCCGCATACGGCAGACGTGGAAGAGCTTGATGGTCTGGGCCTCGACACCGTGCCCGCCGTCGATGAGCATGACCGCCGCGTCGGCAGCGACCAGCGTGCGATAGGTATCTTCCGAAAAGTCCTGGTGCCCGGGGGTGTCCAGGATGTTGATGCGGAACCCCTGATAGTCAAAAGCCATGGCCGACGACGTCACCGAGATGCCTCGCTGTTTTTCGATTTCCATCCAGTCGCTCGTGGCGTGGCGGGCGGCTTTGCGCGCCTTGACCGCCCCTGCCATGTGGATCGCCCCGCCG
>JGI994J12354_10001346_pt1 | contig 24925 bp, 18 predicted proteins | sample IntmicLarv3ML3BL_FD_12354 | JGI IMG/M metagenome (IMG submission 12354)
AATTTGCAGTCGACGCCGCCTTGACAGTTGCAGAACACGTAAGAATGGTACAAACAGGGCAGGCAACAATATTTGAAGCCATAAGCGGAATTATAATAGGAGTTTAAAATAGGATATCTTAGGTTATAAATTTGAAGAGCCTATTAAGGTTGGAAATTGGAAACTAATTTTTAGTCCAGTAAGGCATGTTGGGCAATTAATAGTAATATAAACATGCTTTATATATTACCATAAGGAGGCTTAAAGATGAGGATAGAAAATATAGTTTATGAAAATGTAAAAGCTAATAAAGAAATTGACTTTTATGTACCAGTAAGAATTGATTATAAAGATAATTATGAAAAAGTGTTGTTTTATTATCGTTTATTAAATCAGAAATTTTCTTTTATTGAGTTTTCAATTGGTTCAATAACAAGAAAGATTGCAAGTATAACAATAATATCAATTAATGACATAGTGGAAGTTGATAAAGAGGTTGTGGAGAAGTTGGACATTGTGGGTGAATTAGGAAATCCAAGGATTGATAGGGCTCTTTTTGAACAAGAACATATTATAACAGATAATGTTAATTTTAAAATTATGTTACATGAAAAGAAAATATATTTTATATGTAATAGTGAGCTAATTAAAAATAAAATAACAATGGAAAATTTTGACATTATATTGAATTATAAAAATGATATAGTTGGATATATTTTCAATGGATTTACAGAGAAAGAATGGAATGAAATTAATGAAAGTATTTATGCATCTATTTCGTGGAAATAGATGCATAAAAGAGTTAATTAAATAATTTAAAATTATTTAACTTTTAAGTACAATAAAATATTGAAAAGAACAGAGTCAATCCTAAGTACAAAATACAAAAGGAATAAATTCAGCAATAGATAGTGATTACTACCTTATTTATTGAGTTCTTAATTTTAGTATGATATAATCAAATTCTATGAAGATACCAAATAGAATAATTAAAATTAGGGAGATAATTGTATGCACTATTGTTTAATTCATGGTCTTGGACAAAATTTTGCAAGTTGGAATAAAACAATTTTATCTTTACAAAAACTAAATAATATTGTTTGTCCAGATTTATGGACACTGCTAAATGGAAAAGAAATTAATTATACAAATTTATATCAGTCATTTGTAAAATATTGTGAAAATATATCAGGGGATTTGAATTTATGTGGACTTTCTTTAGGGGGAATACTTGCATTGAATTATGCTATAGAATATCCTGACAAAGTAAAATCAATAGTGCTAATAGGTACACAGTATAAAATTCCTAAAAGACTTATGAAATTGCAAAATTTCATTTTTAGATTTATACCAGATACTTTTTTCTCAAAAATGGGAATAAAAAAGAATGATGTAATTAATTTGGCAAATTCTATGCTAGAATTAGATTTTAGTATGAAGTTAAAAGATGTTTTGTGTCCAGCATTGATTGTATGCGGTACAAAAGACACTGCCAACAAAAAGTCCTCAATACACTTAGCTAAGAATATACCAAATGCGGAAATAAAGTTTATAAAAGATGCTGGACATGAATTAAATATTGATGTGCCTGAAAAATTGGCAGTTGTTCTTGATACTTTTTGGTAAATGGTGGTTTTATCAGTTAAAATATGTAATTTTTGAATTTTTAAAATACTAGAGCTACTCCCTCAATATTTAGTTTACTAATGTACTATATTTTTAGTTTATTTATAGAATTTCCCTTAAAAACTTATAGAGTAATCATAAATACCTTTTATAAAAAATAATTCCAATAATATTACTATAATATATTATTGGAATTATTTTTTTGTATAAAAGTTCTTCCTATGAAAGACACTGTTAGTACTGCCATATGCAAAACTTTTTATTATTTTAATTTATATATTTAAAATATTATAGAATTAACATTAGCTATTATTATATATTAAATGTAATTTGATATTACAATATATAGTATTTATTGGTGAAATCAATCATCATAATCTACATCTGATTTGAGGATATTTCCAGTTAAGGCATCTATATCATAATCATATTCAGTACGTCCATTTTTAAATTCAACTTCATATACCATTACACCATTTTCACGGTCAAGCTTAACTTTCAATTGTCTAACCTGAGAAGAAGAAAGTCCGCTGGCAGATAGAGCAATAGACTGAGCCTTGGCTTCGCCAATATACTGTGAAGAATTGCTTTGCGCAGGTTGTGTTGAAGCAGGTGTATTATCAGCAGGCGGGTTAGTAGTTTGAGCATTAATATTAGGAATAGAATAATGCTCAATATCTCTGTCAAACTCAATAATAGAACCGCTAACAGCATCTATTTCATAATCATATTCTACATTACTACTGTAAAACTCAACATCATAAGTCATACGTCCATTATCACGCTCTAAATGTGATTTGATAAAAGTAACCTGTGCGGCAGATAAACCAGCATGGTTAAGAGCAATAGATTGAGCCTCAGCTTCGCTAATATACTGTGAAGAACTGTTTGGTGCAGGTTGTGTTGAAGTAGGTGTATTATCAGCAGAAGGATTAGTAGCCTGAGCAGTATCAGTTTGAGAAGGAAGGGTAATATTAGGGATAGAATAATGCTCAATATCTCTGTCAAACTCAATAATAGAACCACTAACAGCATCTATTTCATAATCATATTCTACATTACCACTGTAAAACTCAACATCATAAGTCGTACGTCCATTATCACGATCTAAATGTGATTTAATAAAAGTAACCTGTGCGGCAGATAAACCAGCATGCTCAAGAGCAATAGATTGAGCCTCGGTTTCGCCAATATACTGTGAAGAATTGTTTGAAGCAGGTTGTGTTGAAGCAGGTGTATTATCAGCAGGAGGATTAGTAGCCTGAGCAGTATCAGTTTGAGAAGGAAGGGTAATATTAGGGATAGAATAATGCTCAATATCTCTGTCAAACTCAATAATAGAACCGCTAACAGCATCTATTTCATAATCATATTCTACATTATCGCTGTAAAACTCAACATCATAAGTCATACGTCCATTATCACGCTCTAAATGTGATTTAATAAAAGTAACCTGTGCGGCAGATAAACCAGCATGGTTAAGAGCAATAGTTTTGGCTTCAGCTTCAGAAATATGTTGATTGTTATTGTTAAATGGGTTTGTAGCAGCAAAAACATTGCCAGATAAAAGTGTCAATGCGACAATTGCAAGTAAGCAAATTGTTGCTAAGTCTTTTCTTTTTTTACTCATGTCCATAATGGAAAATAATCTTTTTTTCATGCTATTGTTACCTCCGTAAAAATAAGTTGATAAAACAGGTGTCATTTTGTTCTTTATACCTATAAATCCAATAATAGTTTCACAATATTGTCTGCGTTTATTGGTATCATTACCTGCTACAGCCGCTTCATCACATGCCGCTTCGCAGTTTTCGCGTATAGTTTTTGCCATTATATAAACAAAAGGATTAAACCAATGTATGGCGGAAACTAGCAGAATAAGTAGATTGACCCATAAATCTTTACGTTTGTAATGGGTCAGCTCATGTCTGAAAATATGCTCTAATTCATCAGAAGGTATTTCTCTTTCAGGCAACAGTATTGTTGAATTACGAAATCCAATCAGCATTGGACTTGGTATGAAAATACATTTTTTTAGAGCTATTTTATTATCTGAAAGTTTCATATCTTGTAATACCTTTTGAAAAACTAGAGTTATTTGCTCATCATTTATATTAATGCCCCATCTGCGGACAGACTTTGTAAACCTGATATAAGTATATAAATGAAATGTAAAAATAGCCAATATACCGCTTATCCATATTGCTAATATAATTGCAGTATATGAAACAGGTTGTTTTTCAGCCGATATAGCGGCAGGAGTAATATTTGTTACTATATCAGATGCCTGAGGTGAAATGTTTGATATTTCACTTTCTATATTGCTGGCAGAAATATTTGTACTTGTAGTTTCAAAGGATATTGGTATTTGCAAAGGCTTAAACGGAATGTCAATACTTGGTCTAAATGGAATTAGTAATCCAAGTAATGCAATTATCCATATATAATATCGAGAGCCAGCAGAAATTTTATTTTCTAGCACTTTATTAAGAACTAACAGTAAGACTATGACAACAGACATTGTAAGTGATACTGTAAAGAATGCAAGCATAAATGTACTCATTTTGTTTCGCTCCTTTCTTCAAGCCATTTTCTTAAATCGTCTACTTCATCATTAGTAAGTTTATTTCCGTCATATAAAGAACTAACAAGACTACGTATAGAGTTACTGTGAATCCTGTCAAAGAAACTGCTTGTTTCAATACTTAAATAATCTTTTTGTGATATAAGTGGAGAATAAGTTCTCTCTTTGCCCACTTTCTCGCTATGAAGAAATCCTTTGTCGATAAGCCGTACAAGTAAAGTTAATACGGTTTGAGGTTTCCACATCTTATTTGAGTCCAAACAAGAAATAATTTGATTTGTTGATATTGGGGGAGTATTTTGCCAAATTACATGCATAACTTCAAATTCTGCATCAGGCAATCTTTTTACACTTTTCATAATGCACCTCATATTTTCTACAACTGTAGTTTTATTATATTCTACTATTGTAGTTTTTGATTGTCAATAGTTTTTTTGAAATTATTATTGAAAATAAGTTATTAAGTTTAACTGTATTTATTTAACTGTATATGAGAGCTGTTACTTAATTCCACAAAAATGGTGATATTCAAAGTATATATTTTAAAAAGAATTACCCTATCTTTATAATGTGCAAACATGGTTTGAAAAAATGTTTAGTTCTGTTTTACCATTGTTAATCAGTGTACTTTGGTACGCTCTAATCCGATTTTTACAAAATAAAAAATTAGAAGTTTAAAAACTTTTTGATATTAACTATGTATTTTTACTTTATTACAAGGCATAAGAGAAGTATGCTAATAAGTATGTTGATTTTCATAATAAAAAGACTTGGAGGTTTCAACGGATATTTAAAGTATACGGAAGTATTTTGATTTTATACTAACAAAGTGATAAAATGCTGATTTGAGGCATATCGTACATTATCAAAAGAATTAAAATTTAAAAATAAAAATGCCATAGGCGGTTATACCTACAGCATTTTTATTTATTTAAAAGATACCATTAGAAATTAACTTTCAGAATGTATACCATCTATTTCTTTGTTTAATTCTTCAAAAATGACTTTAACCATAAGAAGTCGGGGCCCGTCCATTTTTTCAGTTACAAAAGTTAGATTATCTATAGTATAAGTGAGTTTTTCATCTTCATCTGGTATTTTACCAAGTCCAGTAAGTACATAACCGGCAATGGTATCAACATCATCAGCTTCTAGTTTACACTCAAATTGTTCATTAAATTCATCTATTAGCATACGACCTTGAATTGTATATGAACCGTCACTGTTTAAAACTAATAACGATTCTTCGTCACTGCTGTCATCCGTTTCATCATCTATTTCACCAACAATCTCTTCTAGTAAATCTTCAAGAGTAACTAAACCAACTACTCCGCCATATTCATCAAGCAATACAGCCATTTGGTTTTGTGTATGTTTTAATTCATATAAGAGGTTATCAACACCAATAGTTTCAGGCACAAGCAGAGGTTTTTGGAGTATAGAATTTAAGTCAATATAATCAAAACCATGTTCTCTAGCAGCTTTAAGTAAGCTCTTTTGATGAAGTATTCCGATGATATTGTCACGATTTTCCTTATAAACTGGAACACGTGAGTAACTTTGTTCAAGAATAAGGTCTATGTTTTCAGGAGTAGAATCGTCTATGTCTATCATAAATGCATCGGTACGAGGTACCATAACCTCTCTGGCAACTTTAGAATCTAGTGAAAAAACGCCTTGAACCATATCAAGTTCCTCAGAATCAAGAACGCCCTCACTTGCTAACATATACTGCATCTCATCACGAGTCATTTTTGGCTCTGCATCGTCAAATTTCATAGGAGTAATTCGTCCCATAAGATTGGTAGAGGCTGATAAAAGCCAAACAAAAGGTTTTGTTACAATGCTAAGAAAGCTAACTGGCTCAAGTACAAACCGTGCAATATCCTCTGATTTATTCATAGCAATTCGCTTAGGATATAATTCTCCAAATACTATTGAAACATATGTCAAAATAATAAATGCCAGAACATTAGATATTTGAAAAGCTACCCTGCTGTTACCTAACAATCCAGATATCTTTATAGCAAGTGCATTTGCTATAGAAGCACCAGATAATAGATTGATAAGAGTAATACCTATCTGAATGGTAGATAGATAATTTGTAGGGTTTTCTAAAAGTTTGACTAATTTTGCTGCTTTCTTGTCACCTTGTTCAGCCTTTTGCATAATACGCTTTTCATTAAGAGAGGCGACTGCCATTTCAGCGGCTGCAAAAAATGCATTAAAAAGGGTTAAAACAATAAGTAAAATAACTTTGCCCATAATAGACTGACTGACCGGGTCACTGTCCATAAAATATATTCTCCTTTACAATAAAAAATTTAATTTTAATAATATCATAAAAAGTTAAAAAAAGCAATTATCGTTGAATATCTAAAGAACCGTCCATAAGCTTAAGTATTGCATCTTTATCAGCAATATTTGTATCACCTCGTATTGAATGTTTCATTACTGATGATGCTACTGCGAAGTTAATAGTATCATCAGGTGACATTTTTTCCATAAGGGCAAAAATAAGACCAGAAGAAAAAGCATCACCGCCGCCTACACGGTCAAGTATATTAAAATTCATAAGCTGACTTTCGTAGGTAATGCCATTCATGTATAAATAGCCCATTAGAGAGTTATTGCTCACTGAATGTACATGACGCACATGTCTTGCAATACACTTAAAATGAAATTGACGGTCAAGTTCAGTAAATACATTATGCATTTCATCTCGTGAAGGTGTCATAGATAATCCTTCTTTAATATCAATACCATCTTGATTGTAAAGATGAAGTGGTTCAATGCCGATAAGTATATCAACATATGGCATATATGTACTAAGCACATCTCTTGCCTCTTCCCATCTCCAGAGTTTTCCTCGGTAGTTGCAATCAAAACTTGTAACCATACCTAAACGTTTTGCGATAACAAGAGCTTTTTCAAGTAAAACTCTGCAACTAGGTGAAAGCGGCGGAGTAATACCGCTAAGGTGCAGCCAATCATAATTTTTTAAAATCTCTTCAAGATTAACATCAGTATAATCATATTCAGCAAATGCAGAATATTTTCTATCATATATAACTTGTGAAGCACGAACAGAAATACCTTCTTCAAGATAATAAGTTCCAATTCTATCACCATCCATTATTATGGGAGAAGTATGAACATCATTAGACTTTAAATATCTTACAGCAGATTTACCAAGGTCATTATTTGGCAGTACTGTAAAAACGGTACTGTCTATTCCAAGGTTTGCAAGTGAAACAGCAACATTGGCTTCAGCACCGCCATAATTGACAATGAATGAATTAGTAGTGCGAATATTTTCATAATTAGGTGGTGAAAGGCGTAATAATAGTTCACCGATAGTAATAAACCTCATAAAAACCTCCAAAAAATATATATTTAATTGATTCAATAAAAATTCTTACAAATGATACAAAATAACATAGTTAAAAATATGCTTAAAAGCACCATCTAATGCTTCAATTTTAGCCTAATGCGATAAAAAAAGCAATACATACAAAGAAAAGTAATTATACATTTTTAATTTAATGTATTATACTATAGAATAGGAAATGTTTTTAATAAGGTTATTGTATACCTAAAGAAGCAGCCGAAAACAGTATAATATTAAAAAGTAAGGAGGATGTTTATATGTTTCGTGTTTTAGTATGTGATGATGATAAACAGATTGTTGAAGCTATAGCTATATATTTAACTTCAGAAGGATATAAGGTTTTAAAAGCTTATGATGGTGAAGAAGTCTTAAATATGTTGGAAACGACAGATGTGCATTTAATTATAATGGATGTAATGATGCCAAAACTTGATGGGATAAGGGCTACACTTAAAATTAGAGAAAATAATGGAGTTCCCATAATTTTATTATCAGCAAAATCAGAAGATACAGATAAGATATTAGGACTTAATATAGGTGCGGATGATTATATTACCAAGCCATTTAATCCTTTAGAACTTATGGCAAGGGTAAAGTCGCACCTTAGAAGATATATGGAATTAGGAAAGTCTATAGAAAATTCAGATGCAATTTTTACAGTAGGAGGACTGTCTATTAATGATGATAGAAAAGATGTTATTGTTGACAGTGAAATAGTTAGACTCACACCTATTGAATATAATATTTTATTGCTGTTAATGAAGAATGCAGGAAAAGTGTATTCTATAGAACAAATTTATGAAAAAATTTGGAAAGAAGAGGTAGTGTGTGCTGATAATACTATAGCAGTACATATTAGACATATAAGAGAGAAAATTGAAATAAATCCTAAGGAGCCAAGATATCTAAAAGTAGTTTGGGGTGTTGGATATAAAATAGAAAATGGAGAATTAGATTGAACATAAGAAAAAATATTGTTATTTGTATACATACAATAGCTATAATTTTTGCAGTAAGTTCATATATATTACTGCATTATAATGAATATCAAAATAAAAATACTAATAACTCAAGACTTGTGTATGAAGATACTGAAGAATTTGAGGAGCATTTTTATAATACAACAAATTTACTTATGCAAAATTTAGCCAATAAAATTATATTTGAAACAGATGGAAAGCTAAATATGGATAAGGAGCTTTTTAGGCTTTATTATCCTGAAACAAAGATATATAAGAGTTATACATTAGAAAATCTTATTAGATATGGAAAGCAGACAGGAATTTATATAGATAATTTTAATGAATTACAAGTTGACGAAAGCCTTTATCATGGTGAAGATGAGAGCATTGTATTAGAATGGTGTGTACCAGAAATTTTACTTGGAACATATGTAGAAGATTATAAATATAATGATTATGAATATGGAAAACCTTATATATCTTTTTATGATATGGTTATAGAGATAATGAGAGAATTTAGTGAATATAATAAAACTAATGTAATTATAGGCAGTGAATCTAATTATAAGTATTATGTGAGCTATAGCGGAGGACTGAAAAAAGAGATTGTATATACTAATTTTTCTGATAGTGTTATTAATACTATAGATAATTTAAAAGATATGAATGATATAGAAGATATAAGGCATTTGAAAGACATAGGGGAAGTATATATATATGACAGCAGCCGTTCTGCAAAGCCCATAATAGAATTTGAAATTATAGATAGTGTACAGCTTTCAAATTGGGTAGTTATAAATAATCTCTATAATAACATTGATTATGATATCATAATATCGGTGGATCAAAGGTATTTAGTAGAAGATGAATGGAGTATAGCAAGAAATAGATATGAGGCTTTAAAATATGAATATATTATTGGAAATGTAGTTTTTGCAGTAAGCTTTATAGCAAGTGTAATAAGTTTATTTTTAATAATGGCAATTAATATAGGGATTTTTAAAAGAAGTAAACTAACGCTTAAAAGAATAGATTCACCGCCGATAGAAATGCTTATAGCAGCTATGTTGGTAATAGCTGTTGTTGGATATTTTTCTATAGGTATTTTTTGGCAGCATATGTATACATATATTAAAGATAAGCCTCTTATAGCAAATGCAGTACAGTATATATATTTATATGTAATATTAATGGTCTTATTTTGCAGTATCTTAAGACAGTTAAGATTAAAGACAATAGGAAAAAAGAGCTATACTATAAAATTTATAAAAAAGACAAATGAGTATTTGAAATATAAAAAGGTATTGCAGAGAGTAACAATATCATTCCTTGTGTATGTATTAATTAACATGGCGTTAGTTATTGTTGGATTTCAAGATAAATTTTTAGCCCTATTTATAGCTGCTGCATGGAATTGTATAGTATTATTGTGGATTATTAAATGGAGCAGAGATATTGATATTATAAAAACTAAGATACATAATATGTCTACTGATTTATTTGATTTAGAGGAATTTCAGATAGAGGAAAAACTGCATGGAGATGCTGTTGAAGTTTCAAAGGATTTAAAGCAGATTGCAGAAAAAAATAGATTGTCAGTAGAAGAACAGATGAAAAGTGAAAAGATGAAAACGGCATTGATTACCAATGTATCACATGACATTAAGACTCCTCTTACATCTATTATAAACTATATTGATTTGCTTAAACGTGAAAATATTGAAAATGATAAGATAAAAGGATATATTGAGGTACTTGCTCAAAAGGCAGAAAGACTAAAAATACTTACAGAGGATTTGGTAGAAGCATCTAAGGCGAGTTCTGGAAATATTAAATTAGAACTTACTAAAATTGACATAGTAGAACTTCTTAATCAAACAGCAGGAGAATTTGATGAAAAACTTACAAGTATTAAATTAGAACAAATTATTAATTTGCCTAAAAGTTCTGTAATAGTTATGGCAGATGGTGCTAGATTATGGCGTGTATTTGAGAATTTATACAGTAATATAACTAAATATACTTTGTCTGGTACTAGGGTATATATAGATATGGAAGTTAATAGAAATGAGGTTGTTATTTCTATGAAAAATGTATCAAAGTATCCTCTTAACATGGACCCTATAGAACTTACAGAACGGTTTATACGAGGTGATGTGTCAAGAAGTACAGAAGGAAGCGGACTTGGATTAGCGATTGCTAAAAGTTTTGTGGAACTGCATGGCGGAAAACTTGACATAAAAATTGATGGGGATTTATATAAGGCTATTCTTACTATACCTATTGAAAGTTAGAAATGATATAGCATTAAATAATAAAGAGTAGTTAGAAAATAGAACTATCTAAAATATTAAATATAAGCCAAAGATATTCAAATAAAAGCAATCCTAAACAAAATCAATATTGATTTTACCGGGATTGCTTTTACTTTGTGTTAATTAGGCTGAACTTGGTATTTAACTGACTGCTTCTTAATTTTATTTTATATAGGAAAATACTCCTATGAAACAAAAATTTGCAAGGGAACATTCTGCTATGTACGATAAAGTTTCTCAAGCAAAAATTTATTGTATTAATGCAAATTATAAGCAGTTATATTATAAAAATAGGTAAACTTCTGTTGATTTGTAATTTTAAAATTAATATGAAATAATACATATTACCTAAAATTCAAAAACAGCAATTCCATAGGAGGGCAAATTAAAACTTATAGAATATTCAAATCTATCACAAGGTAAGTGCTTGGCTGCGTATGAAACAAGATTATCATTAGCTGTATACCGTCCATGGCATTCATCAAGAATTAATGTATAATTACCTTTTGAAGGAACTCCAACCATGTAATCACTTCGCTCAACAGGTGTGAAGTTGAATATAAATAATAGTTTTTTATCCTCTTTATTGCCATGGCGAATAAAACTGTAAATACTTCTTTCATAATCATCAGCATTTACCCATTCAAATTCTCTTCCAGTATTGTCGCAGACATATAGGGCAGGATATTCCTTATATATGTGAAGTAAGTCTTTAACATAGTTTTGGAGTTTTCTATGAGCAGGTTCATTAATTAAATACCAATCAAGTTCCGTTTCTTCATTCCATTCATGCCACTGACCAAAGTCTTGTCCCATAAATAAAAGTTTTTTGCCAGGATGACCAATCATAAACGTATAGCCTAGCTTTAGATTGGAGAATTTGTCCTCGGTAAATCCAGACATTTTACCAATCATAGAAGATTTGAGATGAACTACTTCATCATGTGATAATACTAAAATAAAATTTTCACTTGTAAAATAAGAAGTTCCAAATGTCATTTTATGGTGATTGTATTTTCTAAAATAGGGATCTAATTTCATATATTCAAGAAAATCATGCATCCAGCCCATATTCCATTTATATGAAAAACCAAGTCCATTATCTTTTATTGTATGAGTAACTTTAGGCCAAGCTGTAGATTCTTCTGCAATAACTATAGCACCTTTTCCTCTTTCATCTATAATAGAATTAAGGTGTTTAAAAAATTCAATAGCTTCGATATTTTCATTTCCGCCGTATATATTGGGCAGCCAGTTTCCAGATTCTCTGCCATAGTCTAAATATAGCATAGAAGCAACCGCATCAACTCTAAGCCCATCAATATGAAATTCATTTACCCAATAAAGGGCATTTGCAATAAGGAAGTTTGATACTTCGTGTTTGGAATAATCAAAAATCTTAGTTCCCCATTCAGGGTGTTCTCCTTTTTGGCTGTCAGCATATTCATAAAGCGGTTCTCCGTCAAAGTTAGATAATCCATGTGAATCTTTAGGAAAATGTGCAGGAACCCAGTCGAGAATTACACCAATTCCATGCATATGTAAATAATTAATCATAAACATAAAATCAGCAGGTGTTCCAAATCTTGAAGTAGGAGCATAGTAACCAGTAACCTGATAGCCCCATGAGCCATCAAAAGGGTGTTCTAAAATCCCCATAAGTTCGACATGAGTATAACCCATTTCTAAAACATATTCAGTTAAAGCTATCGCAGCTTCTTTATAATTATAATAACCGTTGTTATCTTCAGAGGGATGTCGTTTCCAAGAACCAATATGAACTTCATAGATAGACATAGGTTCAGAAGATGTAGTTTTTTTAGTACGGGATTTCATCCAAACATTGTCTTGCCATTCAAAAGAGGATAAGTTAGAAGTTATTGAAGCAGTACCGGGACGGTATTCGGCATAAGAAGCGTAGGGATCAGCTTTAAATATTAGCTTTTCACTTGAAGTAGTAATTGCAAATTTATAAAGTTCATTAAAATCTAAATCAGGAACAAAGATATCATAAATTCCCGAATCGGCCAGTTTAGTCATAAAATGAGAATCAGGATTCCAGTTATTAAAATCCCCAACAATAGAAACTGATGTTGCATGAGGAGCCCATACAGCAAAATACATTCCCTTGATATTATTTAAAATCATAGGGTGGGAGCCTAATTTTTGGTAAATTAAATAATGAGTGCCATTACCAAATAAATATCTGTCCATTTCAGTAATAGGTGTATCTAAATAATTAATTTTTTGTACTGGCATATACATAATCCTCCTGTACTTATAATAGGTATAATTATATCATATATACAGCAGTTATTAAAGCAACAAATGATAGATTACTGTATAAGTAAATAAAAAAATATGGAGTTGTAAGATAGATGATGTAAAAATTAGAAAAGATAAAATTATTAGTGTATATAGAACGATATTACATAAAAATATATGAAAATTAATAATTATATATAAATAAAAATATAGAATAAGTTCTCTAAAGATACATTCTTTATTGACTTTTGTGATAAAATTAGTGAAAATGATATAAACGGAAATATTAAAAAATAAATAGAAAAAATCTAGCGGTGAAAATAAATGTTAAATAAAATAGTTAAAATAAGGGAAAATCCAATTACATTAAAGCAAAAAATATATGGAATTATAATAAGTATTGCTATAGTCATGATTAGTGCTATATTAGCAAATACTAGCTTGATGTACATATTTGTAGATAATGTAAGAATATTAATGGATGATAATTTGACTAGCTATAAGTTTCAAGAGGCAATAAAATATGAATTTGAAACTTTTGAAGTTTTGATGAGAGATAGAACACCTGAAAATGAAGAAGAATTTCAAAATGCATGTAAGATTTCACATCAAGCATTAGCAAATTTACCATATAGTTATGAAGAAAGCGGAGAAGATAGGTATGAGATAATTTGGAGTATTTTAAATAGCTATGAAATTTATGTATCTCAAAGAGATAAAGCGATAAAGCTCAATATTAATAATAGAAACTATATTCAGGAATTATATAAAACATATAGAATGCAAGGATATATTCAAAAATATGCAGATAAACTTTTGAAAGAAGTTATGGATGGTGGGAATTTACATTATGAGGAAAGAGTAGAATCTTTTAAGAAAATGCCTTATACGATATTTGTTAGCAGTTTATTTGCTTTATCGCTATTTTTTGTATTTACAAATATATTTGTAAAGGGGATAGTAAAGGTTTTATCGGACCTTATTTCAGCCTCAAAGGAGATTGAGAAAAATAATTATTCTGGCTCAGATGTTGAATGCAGTTCAGAAGATGAAGTAGGACAATTAGTACATGCTTTTAATAAAATGAAACATTCTACACAAGGTTATGTACAAACACTGGAAGAAAAGAGAGTTATTGAAGAAAAACTTTATCAGCAAGAATTAGAAAGAGCCAATTTAGAGCAAAAGTTTTCACTGGCACAGTTACAGTTAATTAAAAGTCAGCTTAATCCGCATTTTTTATTTAATACATTAAATATGGTAACTAGAACAGCACAGTTAGAAGAAGCAGAGGCAACAGAGGAGATGCTTATAGCACTTAGTAATTTACTGCGTTATAGCCTGCGCACTAAAGAACCATTTGTACCTCTTAATCAGGAGCTAAAGGTAGTAAGAGATTATATGTATATTCAAGAAAAACGTTTTGGAGACCGAGTTAAATGGGAGATTGACTGTCAAGTGGAGGAAAGCAGTTTATATGTACCAGTGTTTTTGGTACAGCCCTTAGTTGAAAATGCAGTTATTCATGGAATCTCTATGAAAGAAGAAGGCGGAAAAATTATCATTTCAATAATACAGCTAGGAGGATTTTTACATATTGTAGTAGAAGATACAGGAAACGGAATGACTGACGATAAATTATTGCAGATAAGAGAGGCAATAAAACAAAGAAGCAGCGGTGTTGGAATTGGTTTAGGATTAGGAAATATTTATCAGAGGATTACAGCATATTATGAGCAAGGCAATGTGATAGTGGAGAGCAAAAGAAATGTGGGAACAAAAATAGAAGTTATTTTGGGAAAACGAAAGTAGAGTGTGAATTATGTATAATATTTTAATTGCAGAAGATGAATTAATTGAAAGAATGGTGTTAAAAAAGACATTAAAGAAAAGGCTTAAAGAGGTTGGTGAAGTGTTTGAAGCTGAAAATGGCAGAAAAGCAGTAGAGATTTTTCATAGTGAAAAAATACATATAGCAATTTTGGATATTGAAATGCCGGTGATAAAGGGGATAGATGTCGCAGAACTTATGAGGAAAGAAGATGAGGATATATGTATTATATTTTTAACAGCATATGATAAATTTGAATATGCAAAAAGAGCTGTTTCAGTTAGGGCATTAGAATACTTATTAAAACCTTACTCAGAAAGAGAATTGATATTAGTTTTAGAAGAAGCATTGCATATTGTACAAAAGAAGAATAAAGATAAGCAGATGGAAGATAATTATGCAAAAATAGAGAGTAAGGAAGTACATGTTAATAATTTAAAAGCTGAGGGTGAAAATTTAGAGAATGTAAGAATAGGAGAAACAGTGAATAAGAGCTTAGAAACTCCAAATATACAGTCTTTAAATTGTGACAATATAAGTACAGAGCAGATTATATCAGATGAAAAAGTAAATGAAGATTTACGAAAATCAAATACAGAAATAAGAGAATTAAATGAATATAACAATAACATAGAAATGGACGATATTAAAGAAGATAATTTGAATAGATTAAATATATTAGTTTCATTTATAGAGGAGTATATTAAAACTAATTATATGTATGATATATCTATGCATGAGGCTGCAAGAGCAATCAACTATTCAGAACCATATTTTTGTAAAATGTTTAAACAGCAATTTGGACAAAACTTCACAGCTTATCTTACAGAGTACAGAATAGATATGGCAAAGAAAATTTTAGCACTTCCAAATATAAGTGTGAAAGAAGCCGGTAGTAAGGTAGGTTATAGTGATTCAAGTTATTTTACTAGAGTTTTTAGGAAATTGATAGGGGTTACTCCAACAGAATATAGACTGCAAACACTAAAAGAGTTGTAAAAAGATGAAAATATTACATAGAGTTTGTTATTTTTTAATCAAACATAATAAAAATGTCCTATAAAAAATAAAAATATCCGATGTTATTAGTGAAACTTACGAAATATAATAACTATATAGACAGATAAGGAAATAAGGAAGGAGGGGGAATTGAAAATGGCAAGAGAGTTATTTAGAATGGAAGGAATTAGTAAAAGCTTTCCGGGAGTAAAAGCACTTGATAATGTATCATTAGATGTAAAGGAGGGCGAAGTTTTAGGGCTAGTTGGAGAAAATGGAGCTGGAAAATCTACACTTATGAAAATATTGTCGGGTGTATATAGAGCTGATAACGGGCAGATTTATATAGAGGGCAATAAGGTAACTGTTGATTCTGTAAGTAAAGCACATGAACTTGGAATTAGCATTATTATGCAAGAACTTAACCTATGCGGACATTTGAGTGTAGCAGATAATATTTTTATAGGCAGAGCTCATAAAAAAGGTTTATTGATTGATGATAAAAAAATGCATAAAAAGGCAAAAGAAATTTTAGATGGACTAGGTATTGAGATATCTACATATGCACAGGTAAATAGCTTAAGCGTTGCACAGCAGCAAATGGTTGAAATAGCAAAGGCAATTAGTTTTGATTCTAAAATATTGGTGCTTGATGAACCAACTGCAACACTTACAGATAGAGAAATTGATCAGCTATTTGAAATTATTAAACGATTAAAAGCAAAAGGTGTTGGTATGGTTTACATATCACATAGAATGGCTGAATTAAATCAGATTTGTGAGAGGGTTACCATTATTAGAGATGGCCAATATATAGGAACTAGAAATCTAGCAGAAATCACAATGGATGAATTGGTAAATATGATTGTCGGACGTTCTTTAGATGATAAATATCCTAAGCATGTTCGTAAAATCGGAGATATTATGCTTGAGGCTAAGAATGTTAAACGAGGAACTAAAGTTAATGCCGATCATTTCTATGTTAGAAAAGGTGAAATCCTTGGAATATCAGGACTTGTAGGTGCAGGAAGAACAGAACTTATGAGGTGTATCTTTGGTGCTGACAGGGCTGATAGTATGGAACTTTTTATGGAAGGCCAGCCTATAAAAGTAAATTCTGTATTACAGGCAATTAAGCATGGCATAGGTTATGCTACTGAGGACAGAAAAAGAGATGGGTTAGCTCTTGATTTAGATGTAAAATATAATACCAATATGGCACATTTAAAAAATCTTAGTAAGTTTGGTTTTATTGATGATAAAGAAGGTGCAAAGAATGCAGAGAAGTATGTTGAACTTTTAAGAACTAAGACTCCAAGTATTCATCAAGCATGTAAGAAATTATCAGGCGGAAATCAGCAAAAGGTAGTATTAGCAAAGTGGCTTTGCAATGATATTAAAGTTTTAATTGTAGACGAACCTACAAGAGGTATTGATGTAGGTGCTAAATACGAAGTATATGAGTTGTTTAATAAATTAAGCGATCAGGGTGTAGCTGTTATTATGATATCTTCGGAACTTCCAGAGATACTTGGTATGAGTGACAGGGTTCTTGTAATTCATCAAGGTGAGATAAATGGTGAATTAAATGCTAAGGAAACTACACAAGAAGAAATTCTATATTATGCAGCAGGCTATAATAAATTAGAGGGCAAAGAAGCACCTAAATTAAATATGAAAGCCTAATAAAACCTAATAAATTTTAAAATTATTTAAGGTTAAAAGAATAGGAGAGGAAAGATGGAGGGAAATAAAGAAACAAAATCAGTTATAATGAAAAATAAGGATTTTGGAAAGTTGAATGCGGCTACAAGAAGGGCGATTTACTCAACAGGAATTTTGATAGGATTGATAATACTATTTTCTGTATTATCATTTGATAAATTTATTAATCCTATGAACCTTCAAAATCTTTTACAGCAGGTTATTACATATACTATTATTGGCTGCGGACTTACTTTTTGTTTAGTGTGCGGCGGTAATGACCTTTCAGCAGGAGCCTCAATGGCACTTTCTGGAATTGTAGTAGTGAAGATTTTACAAAGCGGGCTTCCGTTATGGTTAAGTATTATCATTTGTTTAACAATGGGTATTTTGACAGGTATTATGAATGGATTTTTTATTGAAATCTTAGGAGTAGTTCCTTTTGTTGCAACACTTGCAACGCAATGGGTATATCGTGGTATGGCAAATGTAATTGTTAAGGGCGCACCACTTTATACAGATGTTATTCCAGATGAAAAAGTTAGAGAACAATTTTATTTGCTTGGAGGAGGACGTATAGGTGGAAATGGACTCCCATATAGTGTTATTATAACACTTGTATATGCAATTATATTAGGTGTGGTACTTGCTAAGAGCAGAATTGGACGTCAGATTTATGCTTGCGGTTCTAATCTTGAAGCAGCTAAACTATCAGGAATTAATGCAGTTAAAACTCGTATGTTTGCATATTGTATTTCTGGTTTATCAGCGGCAATTTGCGGTATTTTAGTTACATCTCGTTTTGACAGTGCTCAGCCTATGGTTGGTGTTGGTTATGAAATGGAAGCTATTGCAGCAGCAGTACTTGGCGGTATCTCTATACTTGGTGGTGAAGGTATGATACTAAATACGGTAATTGGAGCACTTATGATGGGTGTTATAAAAAATGGATTGAACCTAAATGGTGTAAATTCATTCTGGCAACAGGTAATCTTAGGTTTCATACTTCTTATAGCAGTAGCTTCACAAACTGCAAATAAGGCGGGAAATTTAGATAACATAAAACGCTTTTTCAAGAAAAAAGCATAAATTTAAGGAGGATAAAAAATGAAAAGAATCACAGCGTTATTACTTACAGCAGCTCTTACAATGTCAGCTTTTGTTGGATGTACTTCAAACTCAAACTCAACAAGTTCAGAAAGTTCAGCAAACAGTGAAACAGTGGTAACTGAAACTAAAGCCAATACAGGTGAAGAAAAGACAGTTTATGTAATTGTTAAAGTACTAGGAAATCAGTACTGGAGTATTTTACAAGCTGGAGCTGAAAAAGCAGGTAAAGATTTAGGGGTTAATGTAGTAATTCAAGGAACTGCTTCAGAAGCAGAAATTGAAAAGCAAGTAGAACTTTTACAAAATGCAGTATCTGCTCAAGCAGACGCTATAATAATTGCACCACTTGATACAAAAGCTTTAGACAGACCTATAGCAGAAGCTCATGCATCAGGTATTCCAGTTATATTAGTTGATACAATTATTGCTAGTGATAACTATAGTGCAGCACTTATGACAGATAATGTAGTTGCAGGTGAAGAGGCAGCAAAACAATTACTTACACAATTAATAGAAGCTGGAACTTTAGAAACAGAAGAAGCACAGGTTGCTATACAAATTGGTTCAGCAGGTTCTCAAACTATTATAGACCGTGTTAAAGGTTTCAATGAATATTGGGATGCAAATGCTCCTGAAGCATGGGTAGTAATGAATGACGATGTAAAGGTAAATGATGGTGATATTACAAAGGCTGTAGCTTTTGCACAGGATTTTATTACAACATATCCTAACTTGAAAGCTGTATTTGGACCAAATAATGGTTCAACAGTTGGATTTGTAAAAGGTCTTACAGAAGCGAATAGAACAGATATAGCTATGGTTGGATTTGATTTCTCACCAGAAATTGAAGCAATGATGCGTGAAGGTTCATATAATGTATCATCAGTAGTACAGCGTCAATATTTTATGGGATATAATGGCGTGGAAATAGCACTTGAACTTATTAATGGCGGCAGTGTAAGTGAAAAGACTGTTGATACAGGTGTTATGTTGGTAACTGCAAATAATGTAGATACTCCAGAAGTACAAGAAATTATTAATCCAGAATAATTAAATTAAAAGCATAGAGTTTAAGCAGTACGCTTCCAAATTGTTGGAGGCGTATTGCTCATTTTATAAAAACTTTTTAGGAGGATACTATGAAGTTTAAAACAGTTTATAAAATAGGTTTAATTGTAATTTTAATATGTATATTATACGGATGTCAAAATATAGGTGACAATAAAGAAAATGAAACTATCCCAGAATATGTATTTAGATATGCAGAAAATCAACCAGAAGGGTATCCTACTACTGAGGCTGCATATAGATTTTCAGAGTTGGTATATGATAGAACGAATGGGAAAATTAAGATTAATGTTCATTCAGGCGGGGTATTAGGAGATGAGGTATCAGTTGTTGAACAGCTTCAATATGGAGGAATTGACTTTGCAAGAGTATCTATAATGAGTATGGGAGATGTAGAACCTAAAATAAATATATTGCAAATGCCATATTTATACAGAGATACAGAACATATGTGGGCTGTTTTAGATGGAGATATTGGACAAAGTTTTATGTATACATTTGAAGATTTCGGATTAAAAGCACTTGCTTGGTATGATGCTGGAACCAGACATTTTTATACAAGAGAACAGGTAAGTTGTTTGGAAGATTTGGTTGGTAAGAAAATTAGAACAGGAAAGTCAGCTTTATTAGAAACAATGGTAGAGTCATTTGGAGCAACTCCAGTGCCTATGGATTATTCTGATATTTATGCTGCGTTAGAACTTGGAGAGATTTATGGTGCAGAAAATAATTGGGCTTCATATGAATATGCTGAAAATTATAAAGTAGCTAAATATATGCTCCTAAACGGACACATCAAAATTCCTGAACTTCAAATAGTATCATCTGCAACTTGGAATAAGTTATCTTTGGAAGATAAAGAAATAATTGAACAATGTGCTAAAGAAGCTTCGAAATACCAAAGAGAACTGTGGAAAGAACAAGAGATAGCCTCCAGAGAAAAACTTGAAAGTATGGGAGTAATAACTACTGAATTAAGTGAAATAGAATTAGAAAAATTCAAAAAGGCAGTTGAACCTATGTATGAGGTATTAGATGAAGAAACTAAGGATTGGATAGAAAAGATTAGAAATATTAAATAATAGATTAGTTATATCATAAATTAGTTATATTATCAATAAAAATGTAAATAATTTTAATTAAATTAGTATTCCCCCTAAAGTTAGAGATAAAACTCTAAACTTAGGGGGATTTTTATTTATATATAGACTTTAATTATTCCAATGATACATTTTATAAATAAGCAGATAGAGCCAGTTTAAAAGTGTTATTAATTTACTTGAGTTTTTATGTAATAGGAAATTGCTTTCTATTACATAAAAAACTTCTGGTGGAACACACTGCGGCGTACAATGTATATGTCGCAAATTGCGACCGCCGCAGGCGAGAGTTTCGCTTGCGAAACTCTATTGTGCTATAAACTGTAATATTTATCAATATTTGTTATTTTATATGTATATATCCAGAATATCAAATATTATATAAGCCTGCTCTGCTTTCATGACAAGTAAAATATATAACTTGATATTTTTGGCAGAGATTTGAAAGCAGAATTTTGGACTTTTCAATTTTATCTTCATCAAGATTTACAAAAGGGTCATCTAATATAAGAACTGGGGCTGTACTATGTTCAAATACAGCTTCAATTAATGCCATTCTTAGGCAAATTTGAATTAAATCTTTAAGTCCCTTGCTAAGTGAGGAACTTTCCTGTCTTTCGCCATATTCATCAAAACTAACATTTAGATGAATATCTACATGAAAATCGGAATATTCATGGCTAAGTAACTTTAAGTATTTATTAAAGGCTTTGTTAATTGCCGACATATATTTAATAGCAAGAGAATTTTTAGCAGTTTCAAGGCATTGCTTGGTCAGTTCTAAATATTTCCACTTAGTGTTTAATTCATCAATTTCTAAAACTGCATTTGCAATAAGTTCTTGAATATTGTCAAATTCATCAATAGAAGATGTTAAAGTATCAATATCTTTTTGGTATCCAATTACTTGTTTGATAGAATTATTCATTTGAAATAAAAGTTCATTATGTTCATCGTTTAATTCTTCCATACTTTTGTCTGGTGAACTTAAATTATTGAAGTCTATATTATTTTCTGCTTCAAATTTAGTTTTTTCTAAGATTTTTGTATTAAGTGTATCTTCTTTAAGTTTTAAAGTAGTAAGTCTTTCTTTAATTTCTGAAAGTGCATTTGTTACTGAAGGAGGAAAACTTAGGTAACAAGGACTTAATTTTATATCCAGAATAGTTTTAGTTTGTTGAAATTTATGAACAGTATCATTATATATTATTGTTTTTCTTTGTAATTCACAATATTCTTTAGCTTCACTTTGTAAGTCAATTAGTGTATCAAGTATATCTGTTGTATAAGTAGTATCGGTGATATCTTGATTATTTTTTGTTAAATTTTTTTGCAAGGTATTATTATCAAAAATAATTATATTTAAAAAATCTTCATAGTTTTTAACATAAGGTGCTTTTTTGATAGCAAGTTTATTTAACTGGAAATTAATATTATTTACTGAGGCGTTTTTTGCAGTTAAGGCTGTCTTGTTGTGTATATATATTTTTACTACAGAAAATAATATTATAAGAACAGCAGTAATACAAAAAATCGTACTTATAATTGTATATTGTGTAAAAAACATTATAGCAATTCCACAAATTAATAATAGAGTGCCAGTTAGTGAAACTGGATTTATGTATCTAGTAGAATGGTTGTCAGCCAAATCTTTAGTTTTTGAATTGTTTAAGGATTGCTTTAGTTCGTCTATCTGTTTGTCAATCTTAAGGCATTCCTTATAGCTGTTTAGGGCTTTTTCTGCTTGCTGTAATTCATAGTCTGTGTGATTGTTGTGAGTTATGGTTGAATTTCTTTGCAAATTTTTAGATAAAGTATGTTGTTTTGTTGAATTATTATTGGTATCGGAAAAATTTACAAATTTATCTGAAAGCTTTTGTAGTAACAGACTGTCATTTTCGTTAAGTTTTTGATTTTCAAGCAAATTTAGTTGCGTGGTATAGCTTGATACTAAATTTTCAAGTTCTAATACCTGTGTATCTGAATAGGGTGTACCGCTAAAAAAACTTTTTAGATTTTCAACTTCATAAGATAAATTATAATAATCTTCGCAAAGTTTATTATAATGGCATTTTTTATCTTGTAAATATAGTGATTGTTTAAGCGTTTCTAGTTTTTGTATTTCTTTGTTGATTTTTTCTGAATTTTGTTGTTCTAAATTCAACTGATTTTCTTTTTTGACAATTTCGGAAGCATTATATTCATATTCTCTTAATTGTTGTTTCCATTTGACGATTTGTTCTTCCTTATTACCAATTAGTCCGTTTTTCCCACGTTTAGGTATTATTTTAACTGCTGTATCATCAAGGAGTTTAATTGCACTGGAAGATACATCTATATCTTTTTCCTGCTCTATGATATTACCAAGTTTTTGGGAAATAATGTCATTTAATAAGGAGTTATCTTTTAAGGTGATAAATGCAGTTTTTTCATAAGAATCTCTGTCAATTCCAAATATTTCAGTTCCGATATTTTTGCTGAAATCATTAGATTCTAAGTTGGTATCAAGATTATACAATATGAAACTGTCTTTTTTATCAGTTGTACCAAAAAAACGTTCTATTTTATAGGTTTTATTATTTAGCTCTAAGGTTAAACTTCCGCCAAATTTTCCGCCGTTCCAAGGTTTATAGTATTTTCGTTCAGTTACACTTTTTCCAGTTTTATATTCTAATCCAAATAACATAGATTTTATAAATGTGGAAAAGGTAGTTTTACCATAGCCATTTGGTTGATTAATGAGGTTTAGTGTGTTATTGAAATTATAAGAAAATCCGCTTAGTTTACCAAAGTTTTCAATATAACAGCATATTAATTTCATATTTTAAGTTCCTTTCCCAAAAGTGCATGGATTCCCAACATAATTATTTTATTCTTTTCAGTTTCTGAAATATCGTTAAGCGCAGTTACTGTTCTTATAAATTCTCCTTTTAAAGATATATCATGCTGGTATTTTAGATAGTCTATTTTAGGTTCAGTTTTATCTGAAATTTTGCATACATAGTAAGCGGTTTTAATCTGCTGTATCAGATAATCAAGGTCTAAGTCTGTTTCTTCTGTTGTAGTGCCTATTAATGTAATTTTCAATAGGTCTTTACTTGGTATTTGGAAGATTTTTAAATTAATCAGTTCCATTAGTTCGTCTGTATTTAAGATAGCAGAAATATCAACAGAAATATCATGTATGGTTCTTTCGGCAATAGGTATAAATTCATATGAAAGGTTTTTATCTTGAATATTTAAAACTACAAAACCTTTTTTGCCACATTCATCAAAACCGCGTCCCTCCAGGCAGCCGCTATAGCACCAAATACCTCTGTCATCTAGTTTATTAAGCTCATAGCTGTGAATATGACCAAGGGCAAGATAATCTATATATTTATTTTGTAGTTTACTCAAATTAATAATTTCTTCACGCTTGTTATCACCATAAATTGAAACTTGTCCATGAAGTAAAACTATATTGAAATTGTGTTCATTTAGAACTAAATCAGAGTATATATTTGATGAACTTGTATTCTCAGAATTAAATTCTAAGCCAGTAATAACAATGTCACTGTAAGTATATGTGGTCCATTGTGATGAAAATAATTTTAGATTATTAGGAGTATATTTTAAATCTTGGAAAAAATCATCGTTATCATGATTTCCCCGCAAATATAAAAAGTCTATGTCAGAAGTTTTTTCTATTATAGATAAAACTCTATTTTTTATTCTTTTTAATTTATCTTTAGCAGTATCAAACATATCTCCTGCAATCATTATTGCTTGTATATCATTTTGTGTAGCATATGAAACCATTTTTTCGAAGGTAGCAAGTATTTCATAGCGTCTTTCTTTAGCTTTTTCTTCGCTAAGATGAGCAGACATTTTAGAGTCTAGATGTAAGTCAGCACAATGTATTATTTTCATTAATTACCTCCAAGTATTTATGGTTAGTAATATTTATATGTTATATAAATTTTACGAATAGAGTTTTTAGATAAAAGGT
>JGI994J12354_10001347_pt1 | contig 24919 bp, 16 predicted proteins | sample IntmicLarv3ML3BL_FD_12354 | JGI IMG/M metagenome (IMG submission 12354)
ACTACTGTTAAATAATTCTTTGTTTTTAGTTTCAATACTCTCACAAGAAACTAAAATTAAAGTTACAACTGAAGATAAAATGAGTTTTTTTGTAATCATTTGTGTGTGTTTAAATATTAGACAATATGTGTTTTTTAATAAGATGCAATTGTCTGCCTTTTGGTTGCATCTATAAAACAGAAAATATCATAATTAGTGAATTTTATTAGTTCATTGAAGTCTCATTAAACTGCTCAATTAAAAGTGTAATTAATTTGGTAACAACAGACAATGGAGTACTAATCTGGGATAGAACATTCGGTACGGTATTGGTACGATATTTTTTTATTGAATAAGAAAGTAGTGTGAAAAAAATCGTAATAATGCAAACAAATTCGTTTGCATTGAGTATCTTTGTGCTAAAATATATGATATGAAGAAAAATATTAGTACATATATAGGCATTCAGCCCGGAAAAATTATTGATAGAGGATTGAAAAAACTCAATCTTAGTCAACGTGCACTTGCACGAAATATAGGAGAACATAGCCAAACAATAAACGCTGTAATTACGGGGCGCAGGCAGCTTACTACTGAGCTTGCAATAAAAATCGAGCGTGTATTGGGTTATGATGAAGGTTTTTTGCTTGCGCTACAAGCATATTATAATGTTGCTGAATATAAGTGTAAAGAGACAAGACATTCAATCATAGGAGTTCCTGATATCCCCAAAATGTTGTTTTGGGATACAGATTTTGATAAATTAGACTGGGGGCGCTATAGTAACTTTGTTATCCAAAGAGTTCTTGAAAGAGGAAATGAGGCTGATAAAGAAGAAATTATTCGTTTTTATGGGATTAAACAGTCGGATATTAAAAATTACAAGCTCATGAATTCTTACCGTATCCGAACAAATACTAAATAATTATGGAGAAGTTACAATATAAAACCGTTACTCCGTTTCTCAAAAGAATTCTTCAACAATTAATGGATGAGCCTCTTTTTACTCCGTTCAGACTTGTTGGCGGAACAAATCTAAGTCTTAGGTACGGGCATCGTTATTCTTTAGATATAGACTTATTTTCTGATTCAGAATACAGAAGTCTTTGAATTTATTATTAATGACAAAGTTCATAGTATAGATCGTAACATAAAAAAGGCACGGATTACAAATCCGTGCCTTTTTTATTCACACCGGCAGTTTTTATTCCGTACCGGCTTGATAATTTATCATAGTTTGCAACACAAAATCTCTAAAAGATCGTCGATCTGACTTTTCAGTTCTTCATACGTAGCTATTGGATCGTCTATGTACATTTCCTGAACGATACAATCCCAATTTGAAATATAGACACGAGGTACGATCGAAGGAGCAAACAAGCTATATACATCCCTTGTCTCTTGAGGAGAATAAGGGAATGTATAGTTATTATCTTTCATGAATTTTCCTACCATATCCTCTCCTTCTTCGCGACTTATTGTCAAAAGGACAAATTTATCATTGTCTTTATATTCATTGTAAATCTTCTCGATAGAAGGAAATAACCTCTTACAGTCCGGACAAGTGACAGAAAAAAGGAGGGTGATGGATACCTTTTTCTCTAAAGACTTTCTATTAATCAGTTCACCATTATTTAACTTGACAGAGAAATTAGGTAGCGTATCTCCTACTTGAATATTTCCGGGTTCCGGTTTTTCGGGGCAAACTTCACATTTCTCACATTTCTCACATTCTTCACATGTCTCACACTTCTCACATTTCTCGCACTCCTTACAAGGCTTGCATACTTCACAATCCTCTCCGTCACACCCCATTACAAATAAAAGAGAACACAATATTACACTCAAAATTGTTATCTTTCTCATATTTTTTATGTTTTATATTGTTAAACATGATGCAAAAGTAAGAATTGTATACGATATATCCTATTTTTTGTTTATAAAAATATAGGCCATCGACTATCCGGAATAGTTATTATATGCCATAATTAATCATATGAAGACCATTGTTGAAATTAATTTATAAACGAACCTGTTTGTCAGAAACTATAGTGATTATGCATATTTATTTCCCTTGCCTGATACATTATGAGAATAAAATTCGTATTTTTGTGAAATAATAATAATACTTATGAAGAATAAAATGAAAAACATTGTGTTAACCGCATTAGCCTTATTCTGTGCAGGTTGTATGAGTTGTTTAAACTGTTATGGACAGGAATATCGTCTTGTCTGGTGTGATGAATTCGATAAGGACGGGACGCCGGATACAACTATATGGAATTATGAAAACGGCTTTGTTCGTAACCGCGAACATCAATGGTATCAACGGGAGAACGCTTATTGCAAAGACGGATTGCTTGTAATTGAAGCGCGTCGGGAGAAAAAGGATAATCCTACATATGAAGCCGGAAGCGAGCATTGGGGCAGGTCGCGTCAACATATTGAATACACATCCTCGTCAATAAATACGAGAGGTAAACGTGAATTTATTTACGGAAGAATAGAGGTGAAAGCGCGTATACCTGTCGGCGGAGGCTCATGGCCTGCAATATGGACGCTTGGCAGAACCATGCCTTGGCCTTCGAACGGTGAAATTGATATAATGGAATATTACCGTATCAAAGATGTTCCGCACATACTCGCAAATGCTGCTTGGGGTACTGATGAACGGTCGAAAGCGAAATGGGCGACGAAAACCGTTCCTTATTCAAACTTCACTGACAAAGACCCCGGTTGGGCCGATAAATTTCATATCTGGCGTATGGACTGGGATGAAACGTCTATAAGGTTATATCTTGATAATGAATTATTGAATGAAGTGCCGCTTGAACAAACAATCAACGGTTCAATCGGAGAACATAAAAATCCATTCAAACAACCGCATTATCTGCTTTTGAACTTGGCTATCGGCGGGAATAACGGCGGCGAACCCGATATCAATGCTTTTCCGATGAAATACGAAATAGACTATGTGCGTGTCTACAGGAAAGAAAATGTGATGCACCCCGGAGAGATTTGGCCGGATGACAGAGGTATTCATATTAATGCGCATGGAGGCGGTATCCTGTACTACAACGACATGTATTACTGGTTCGGCGAACATAAAGGCGAAAGGTCAAACAGCGCTTTGGTAGGCGTTACATGTTATTCTTCCAAAGACCTTTATAACTGGAAATATGAAGGGGTAGCCCTTTCGGTGGAAGAAAATGATGAAAGCAGCCCTATCATAAAAGGGTGTGTGATAGAACGTCCGAAAGTTATATATAATGCCAAAACCGGTAAGTTTGTTATGTATTTCCATCTGGAGTTGAAAGGTAAAGGTTATAATGCGGCAAATGTAGCCGTAGCCGTTAGCGACAATGTTAAGGGACCGTTTAAACTTGTTTCAAACGGAAGAGTGAATCCGGGAAAATGGCCGATGAATTTTACGGAAGCACAGAAAACGTCAACAATAAAAGTGAGCGATTTCAAAGACTGGTGGACGCCCGAGTGGAGAAAAGGAGTGGACGACGGAATGTTTATCCGTCGCGATTTTGAATCGGGTCAAATGTCACGCGACATGACATTATATGTAGATGATGACGGAAAAGCTTATCATATCTACGCTTCGGAAGAAAACCTCACTCTGCATATCGCAGAGCTGACGGACGATTATCTTAATTATACCGGACGTTATATATACGTAGAGCCGGGCGGTCATAACGAGGCGCCTGCAATATTCAAGAAAGACGGAACATATTGGATGATAACATCGGGATGTACCGGCTGGGATCCTAACGAAGCAAGGATGTTTTCCTCCAAATCTATTTGGGGTCCGTGGACTAAACATCCTAATCCATGTGTGGGAGATGATGCCAAGCTGACGTTTAATTCACAAAGTACATTTATTTTGCCCGTTCAAAATAAAAAAGACGTTTTCATCTTTATGGCAGACAGGTGGCGTCCGAGAAACCCTATTGACGGCAGATATATATGGCTACCCATACAGTTCGAGGATGGCAAACCCGTTCTAAAATGGTATGATACATGGAAAATAACTGATTAAAAATAATTTTTTTCCTTATGAAAAAACTAATTCTTATTGCATTATTAATTTGTCCGTTTATTCTTTTGGGGCAGACCGGAAGGCAGGTAATATCTCTTAACGGTGAATGGGAATTTGACCAAACGCAACAGGCTTTCCCGCCTAAAAAATATACACGCAAAATACCTGTGCCGGGATTGATACATCTGGCGATTCCAAAGGTCAGCCAATATGATAAGTTTTTCAAAAAACCGACCGATCCTGAACTGACAGAGCAATTCGATTTTCTTAAAAGAGATTATACGCCCATGTATAACTGGTATAAGAAAAGTGTTTTTATTGATAATGAATTGCGTGAATCCAAGCTGACATTAACGATAAAGAAAAGCCAGTACACTACGCAGGTCTATGTCAATGGTATGTTGATGGGGTCTTCGATGGAATGTTATACTCCGATTGATTTTAATATAACCGATGCAGTAAAGTTTGGCGAAAAGAACGAAATACTCATAATGGTAGGCGACCGAGCATGGTTACCGAGTGAGGCGGCAGGCAGTACCGACAAGGAAAAGATCAATTACCTGCCGGGCTTATGGGATGATGTTTTTATTGCTGCAACGGGAGCGATTAAAGTTGACAAAGCGCTGTTTCTGCCATCTTTGGCAAAAAAGCAGGTGACGGTCAAAACGCGACTCAGAAGTTTGTATCCACCTCAAATGCTGTATGGTACTTCTATGAATGACTCATGCAGATTGGAGATAACCGTTAAAGAGAGTTTGTCGGGTAAGTCGGTGGCGACAAAGACAATTACAGGAGTTGCCAAACGTGATAATCAGAGCTACTTTGAGGTTACGATACCCATAGATGAATCAAAATCATGGTCCCCCGAATCACCTTTTTTGTATGTAGGTGAAATTAATGTGTTCGAAAAAGGAAAGTTGACCGATACATACAGTGTAAGGTTCGGGATGCGGGATTTTGCGGCGAGAGGAAAATTTTTCACGCTGAACGGAGAAAAAACTTACCTTAGAGGCTCGAACATAACACTACAACGTTTTTTCGAAGATCCTGACTGCGGAAATCTTGTTTGGGACAGGGAGTGGGTTAAAAAACTTATGATCGACTTGCCAAAATCAATTGACTGGAATGCCATGCGAATATGTGTCGGCATTGTTCCCGATTTCTGGTATGACCTGTGCGACGAATATGGCATCATGTTGCAAAATGAATGGTTTTACTGGCAGAACCATGGTTGGGATGAACAGATCTTGAAAGAATATACTAACTGGGTATGGAGCGACGGTAATCATCCAAGTATTGTTATTTGGGACGCCATAAATGAAAATTGGGATGCTTATATCGGCAATACGTTGATACCAAAGCTGAAACTTCTTGACCCGACCCGTATATGGGATGCCGGTTATATGAGTTCCGATGAGATGGGCGGAAATGACGAAATGGACGAGCCTCATCCATACAGGGCGCTTACATTGATGCCGTCCGACCAAGTAAATGAATATTTCCGTAAAAATCCTTATAATCTCGGGGCGCTTCATAACTGGGAAGGATATAACCGCTTTCAGGATGCGGGTGTACCACAGTTGGTCAACGAGTACGGCTGGATTTGGTTATGGCGCGACGGACGTCCGTCAAAACTGACAATCAACAATTATAATTATTTCCTCGGAGAAAATGCAAGCCCCGAAGAATGTCGCGAACTGCAAGCATATTGGTTGCAATTGGAGACAGAATGGCTGAGGACGGAACGTTCTTTGGCGGGAGTGTTGGCCTTTTGCCACCTGACTAATAATTATGGATTTACGGGCGACTGGTTTATTAACAATATACGCGATCTTGAAGTATCACCGGCTTTCAAGTGGTTCAAGCATGCGTTTTCGCCTTGTGCAGTGTTCATTGACCTGCCCGACCGCAGGTATACGAAACATCTTCCTGCTTTTCAGCCCGGAAGCGACCTTATATTTAATCTGGTTGCTGTTAATGATTTAAAAAAAGAAACCAAAGGAGCTGTTACTGTGCGGCTTATTGATTCTCAGGGAAGCAGTACGGCAGAAAGCAAGTATGATATATCTGTCAATCCTTTCGGAAAAACATTAAAACCGGTATCTTTGCAGTTGCCGGATAAACCGGGAGGATATACATTGGTTTCGGAATTTATCCCGGAAAATGATACTCATCCCGTAATCAGCCGTCGTTATATCAGGGTAGGAGGAACAGGAATTGAAACTTCTTTTTATGAAATAAAACCGTAAGAGATAGATTATTATATATTTTTTAAAATAAGTATTATGAAACTAAAAACATTATTAATTCTGTTTATTATACCTTTGTTTACCACCGGTTGTAAACAAAAAGAAGGTATTCTTGAGATAAGTGTGGATTACCAACAAAAGATCAAATGGGCAAGCGATCAGTTTGCTGTTTGGATTGAAGATGAAGCCGGTAATTATATCAACACCCTTTTTGTTACCAAGTTTGCTACAACCGAATTATCTATTAACGAGCGTAAGGATTGTGTGCCTGTGTGGGTAAGCAAAGCCCAACCGTTGAAAATGGCTGTTGAGGAACTTGACGCAATAACAATGGCCACTCCCGATTCGGGCATTGTTACGCGTGTTTGGGATTTGAAGGACAAGCAAGGGAATAAAGTTAAGCCGGGAACATACGTATTTGTATTGGAGGCAACGCTTGACGGTAACAGCCGCGTCATTTTTAAGAACAGTATCAATTTAGGTAAAAAGCCTGTGACAGTTCCCGGTATTCCTGAATTCACGCATCCTGATCGTGAAAAACATAAAGATATGATTCGTTCGGTTGTTGCAAATTATATGTTGATTGATGCGAAATAAATATATTGTTCAATCAATTGTTCCTCTATTCCTGTTTGTCTTCCTGCTTTCTGCCTGTTCGGATACGAAACTGTCTTCTTTGAAAGTGGAATACACGGAGACTCCATTGGGAATGGATGTCGAAAAACCGCGTTTTAGCTGGCAAATGATTTCCGGTGAGCGAGGGCAGTTCCAATCTGCTTATCAGATAGTTGTAACAGACGAGGCTCATCAGGAAGTTTGGAATACAGGCAAGGTTACCGGCGATATCTCTTTGAATATAGAATATGCCGGGAGGCCATTGAAACCTGCTACGCGGTACAATTGGGCATTACAAGTATGGGATAGGAACGATAAGCCGGTATCGGGAAAATCGTGGTTTGAAACCGGTCTGATGAATACCTCTATTTCGGCTTGGGAAGGTGCGAAATGGATAGGCGGGGGAGATGAGGATATGGTTCTTTACCCGACATATTTGCCTGCGTATAATATCAATTATACCATACAATTAGACCGAGAGAGCGGCACTGCAAAGGCAGGGTTTGTCTACGGAGCCAATGATCCGCGCCTGATGGATAAAAACAAGAATATATATAACCTGCAAAACGGTAAAGACGAATCGTTTGTTGAGGTAGAATTGGATATCTCAAAAATGAATGCAGGCGAAAGCGCTTTCATGAACGTTTATCGTGCAGGTTATGCACCTTCGGATAAAAGAGATACTCCTTTGCGCAGTTTGGTCATTCCGGCTTCGCTTATTAATAACAATAATAAGTACGACAAGCATACGGTTTATCTCAAAACCTCATACAGCGTAACAAATTTTTATGTTGACGGCGAAGAAGAATCAAACAGGATAGGGGCAGTTACGGTAAACCCGATAGGCAATAGCTGGGATTATATCTGCTTTCCTCTTCTTTGTGAAATTGGTTTTGCCGTGAAACCGAATCAATCTGCATGTTTTTCGGATGTGGAAGTACGCAATTATCGCGTTCCCAATAATGTTTTGTTTACCGAAAACTTAGGTGATACAGATTTTAAGAGCATTTTTGACTCAGGAAACGGCTTGACAATAAGTAATAATTCCTACTTGATAACCGGAGGTAATTCCGGAGTGTTTATTACTGCCGACACACAAAAAAAGTCGATGCCGATGCTCCGAACGATTTTTTCCGCTAAGGATGTGAAAGTATCAAAAGCCCGCTTGTACATCACATCAAGGGGTATATATGATGTTTATATGAATGGAAAAAGAGTAGGTGACGACTATTTTAACCCCGGTCTGACCCAATATAACAAACATCATATGTATCAGACTTTCGATGTTACCGATTACGTTCGTTCCGGCGAAAATGCTTTGGGTGTGATTATGGGCGAAGGTTGGTGGAGCGGTGCGATCACCTATATGGGTTATCTGTGGAATCTGTTTGGCGACAGGCAGTCCGTTCTTGCAAATTTAGTTATTACCTATGGCGATGGTACGGAAGATAAGATAGTAAGTAATCCGGAAACATGGAAGTATTTTGACGACGGTCCTGTCGTTTACGGCAGTTTCTTTCAGGGTGAAGTATATGACGCTCAAAAAGAAACGTTGATTGACGGTTGGTCGGAAGCGTCTTATGACGATTCGGCATGGAAAAAATCATCCGTAGTCAATCAAGAGAGAGCTATCGTTGATGATAAAGTTATCGAAGCGAACAGAATGCCTGCCGTTAATGATTTTTCCGAAATGAAGCTTATTGGACAGTACGGACAAACTGTAAAAAAGGTCAAGGAGCTTACCGCTGTTTCGATGGAGGAAGTAAGGCCCGGAATTTATGTCTATGATATGGGGCAAAACATGGCGGGTACACCTCGTATCGCGTTGTCGGGTCAACAACCCGGAAATGAGATCATACTGCGGTTTGCCGAAGTGAAATATCCCGATCTTCCAGAATTTAAGGATAATACAGGAATGATTATGCTTGAAAATATTCGCGGGGCATTGGCGCAGGATATCTATATAGCGAAAGGAGGTGACGAGATGATCAGGCCGCGCTTCACCTTCCATGGTTACAGGTTTTTGGAAATAACGGGAATAGATAATCCGCTGCCGTTGGAAGCGGTAAAAGGCGATGTTTTGAGTTCCATTCATGAGTTGGCGTCCGGTTACGAAACGTCAAATGCCAAAATAAACAAGTTATGGGAAAATATCACATGGTCTACATTTGGGAACTTCCTGTCGATACCCACCGACTGTCCTCAACGTAACGAGCGTATGGGGTGGAGCGGCGATATCTCGGTCTTCTCGCGAACATCTACATATCTGGCTGATGTGTCCCAGTTTCTTCGTCGCCACATGATGGCAATGCGCGACACGCAGCGCGAGGATGGGCGATTTGCCGATGTGGCGCCTGTAGGAGGCGGTTTTGGCGGCATACTCTGGGGCAGTGCCGGTATAACTGTTGCATGGGAAAGTTATTTGCAATATAATGACGAAAGGATGTTAGCCGAACATTATGATGCCATGAAGGCTTATATTGATTATTTACTTCCGTATATCGATGAGAATACGGGTATATTGACCGAAGGAAATCTTGGTGACTGGCTCGGGCCAGAACAGGATAGAAACGATAATACGTTATTGTGGGAAGCATATTTCATTTATGATCTGGAGTTGATGTACCGCATGGCAAATGTATTGAATAAAAAAGACGATGCAGTGTCGTTCATCAAATTGTACAACGAACGGAAAGAATTCTTCAACAAAACGTACTTTGATCAGGAGACGGGTAAGACAATCCACTCCGGGTTCAGGCGACAGGATAGAAAAGGTGAGGTTATCGGTACGCAAACGTCTTATGTGCTTCCTTTGGCCTTTGGTATTTGCAACGATGAAATAAAAGAACTTGCAGTAAAAAACTTGATGAAATGCATCGAAAACGAAAGTCGTCAGGACGGAGGTGTTGTTTATCCTCCATATTCGCTGATGACAGGTTTTATCGGTACGGCTTGGCTCAACAGGGTACTGTCTGATTTGGGATATACCGAAGCTGCTTATCGTGTATTTCAACAGGAAACATATCCTTCGTGGCTGTATTCCGTGGAGCAGGGCGCTACAACAATTTGGGAGCGTCTAAACTCATATACCCGTGAGCATGGATTTAGCGGTAATAACTCAATGAACTCGTTTAATCACTACTCGTTCGGCGCAATAGGCTCATGGATGTATAACTACTCACTTGGAATAGAGCGTGATAATGACTATCCCGGATTCAAGCATTTTATTTTAGCGCCCGAAACTGACCCGACAGGCAGGATAACGTCTGCAAAAGGTTATTATGACTCGATGTATGGACGTATTGAGAGCAGTTGGGAGAATAAAGACGGTGTTTATATCTATAATTTCCGTGTTCCTGCTAATACTGAGGCAATGCTCTATTTACGTGCAGCCGGAGTTGAGTATATATCGGAAAATAATAATCCTGTCGCAAAGTCAGGCGGTATAGAGATAGTAGGAGAGAAGGGCGGAAAAATAATGATGAAACTTCAATCAGGCGATTACCGGTTCAGCGTAAAATAACACCGAAAGGATATGACGTCAAAAAAAAACGGGCAAGCCGATTGAGCTTGCCCGTTTAAATTATGGTTATTGGATTAATAACGGTCATTATTGTATCCGCCACCGCCACCGCGGTTATATCCACCGCCGCCACCGCCGCGATTGTATCCGCCGCCGCCGCCACGGTTAAAACCGCCACCGCCGCCGCGATTGAATCCGCCGCCGCCACCGCTACGCTCTGTTCTTGGGCGAGCTACGCTGACATTGATTGTTTTTCCTTCAAAATCTGTTTCGTTTAGTTCCTCGATAGCTTTTTGGCCATCTGTGTCTTCCGGCATTTCTACGAAACCGAATCCGCGTGAGCGTCCGGTCTCTCTGTCTGTGATAACGTTAGCGGATGTTACTTCTCCGTACTCCGCGAATAATTGCTGTAAGCTTTCTGCAGTTGTGCTGTAGCTTAAATTTGAAACGTAAATGTTCATTTTAAAATTTTTAAAAAAATAATTATTGTTGTTTTATTTAGTAAGAACGATTTTCACGGCATTCATGCCTCTGTCTCCCCGTTCCAACTCAAATGTAACCATATTTCCTTCGGCAATATTTGCCGGTGCGTTGCTGACATGAAAGAAGTATTTGTCTGTATTCGAAAGGTTTTTAATAAACCCGTAACCTTTTTCCGCATTGAAATAATCCACACGGCCATTCAACTCTGTCTCTTCCACATCTTCTTTTTTAGGAGTAGAAACCATAATATTCTCCAAGTCCACCTCCTCTTTTTTCTTGTCGGGATCGGGTGGAGTATCGGTAATAACTCCAAATTCATCTACATAAGCAATCATTTCATCAAATGATTTGCTGCCGGCAGCTTTGCGTTCTTCTTTGCGTTGCTGCTTTTCCTTTCTTTTCTGATCTTTCTTCTTTTCTAATTCTCTCTTGTTAAACGAGTTTGCCATTAAAATTGTTTTATAATTGTTTTTTATGCAGACAAAATCTTATTCAGTCTTTTGCCTGTCAGTTTCTGAATATCCTTTACCATCACTTTTTCTTCCTGCGAACAGAAAGATAGTGCTATTCCGCTTTTTCCTGCACGACCTGTACGACCTATACGGTGAACATACGTTTCGGCCACATCAGGCAGGTCATAGTTGATGACCATCTCGAGGTTAACTACGTCTATACCTCTTGCAGCAATGTCTGTAGCAATGATAACTCGTGTTTTTCCCGATTTGAAATTAGATAGTGCGCGTTGCCTTGCTCCCTGTGATTTATTGCCATGAATAGCCTCACAGTCAATACCCTTTTTGTTCAAAACTCTTGCAATTTTATCTGCACCATGTTTTGTGCGGGAAAATACAAGAACCGATTTCTCCTGTTCCTTTTTCAAAATACCGGTAAGTAACTCGCATTTTTGAGGTTTCTCAACAAAGTACAACCCCTGTTCTATGGTATCTACTGCAGATGAAACCGGTGTTACTTCCACTCTCACCGGATTATGCAGGATGGATTTCGCAAGGTTTGCTATCGCAGATGGCATTGTTGCGGAAAAGAATAAAGTCTGCTTGTGTTTTGGAAGCATAGGAAGCAGGCGTTTGATATCGTGTATGAAACCCATATCAAGCATTCTGTCAGCTTCATCAAGGATAAAATGGCGAATATGCTCGAGAGAGATATATTTTTGCGTTATCAGGTCGAGAAGTCGGCCCGGAGTAGCTATCAGGACATCAACCCCTCTTTTCAGTTTGTCAACTTGAGGATTTTGATTTACTCCGCCAAAGATTACCGTATGGCGCAAACCGGTATACTTGCTATAATCACTGAAACACTCGTCAATCTGAATTGCCAGTTCGCGCGTAGGGGTAAGCACCAATGCTTTGATTTCTCTTTTTTGTCCTTTAGGTTGTGGAATATTAAGCTTTTGGATAACAGGTATTGCAAAGGCGGCTGTTTTGCCTGTTCCCGTTTGTGCAATACCCAATAAGTCCCGTCCGCTGAATGCGACGGGTATAGCCTGTTCCTGTATAGGGGTAGGCGTTTCATAATCTTTGTTTGTCAGAGCCTTCAATATAGGCTCTGAAATGTTTAATTCTTTAAATGTCATAATATATGTTCGTGCTTACGCACAATCTTTTTAAATTAAATAATATCGCAATGAGAAAACATGGAAGAAGTCGGAACGGAAAAACCCGCCTTCATTAGAAGTGATTTCAAATTGTAAAACGTGTGTCACGGCACGGTATCACATACTTTTGCGATTTTTTGCTAACAAAAGAAGCTGATTTTGATGTCGATTTTGACAATGAAAAGACCCGCCTGACGATTGCGAAGCAAAGCATTGCTGTGAAAGGATTCAATAAAAACTCTATTGTTCAGGCTACAAAGATACGAAAAATAATTGATTACCAATAAGAAATACTAAAAAAAACAATAAAAATGTTCTAACTGTTCTTTTCTGCAAGAATTTCGTTGAATTTACGTTTTGTCAGTTTGCTTTCCATCCATGATATGAAGTCGAAAACTGTCAGGATTTGTTTTTCATATTTGTTGTGATTTATTTTTTCGGTTTCTTTTTCTAACAGCTGAAGCAGTTTGGTTCTGGTTTTTTCCTGATTTAAAATGTGATAGTTTTGTACGAATTTAAAGAGTAATCGTTCAGTCGCATATACATGATTTTCGAAGCGTATGCCTCGTTTGATGGACTTTATTTCATTGTCAAAAAAGTCGTAGTTGCCCAGCTCGGCTTGTAAGATAAGGTTTAATAACCTCACATGTCGATATGTAGGTAATACATAAAACAACTTACCTGAGCCGATTATTTTACGCATGTTTTTTCGGGCGCTGTTATAGTTTTCGGTTGAGATATCCAAAATGGTGAGACATAGGAGTAGCTTTAATTGCATTTCCAGTCCTAATAACTGCAATTTTTTGAAAAGATTGTCATCATAATCGCATATTAGGGTCGCAATAGAATTGAAATCGCCTTTATTGAAAATACGGTAAAAGTCGTATATGAAAATATGAGCGCGTACGTTTAATGTGAAATCGCTTTGGTAATCTTCCGATTCAATCTCCTTTAGTTTGTTGATGAAGAAAGGCATCTCGTCGTATAAAGATACGGCCATCAGGCTGTTCAGAATGCCGAGAACTGCCTGAAGATAATATATCGGAGGGCTTGCAACCATGTGTTTATTCTCTTCGAAAAGGTCAATAAGCATCTGATAAAGATCGATTGCCGTTTTGTAATATCCTGAATTTAAGTAATATGTGGCTTGAAACAAGAGGTGTAACTTTTGCGATTCGAATCCTTTGTGTGGATTGTTTGCTATCATATGCAATTCACTCAACACTAAATCGTTCAAGTCCTGTTTTTGTTTGTCTGAACGTACATAACCTTTGTAAATAAGCCTGTGTTTCAATATATCGTACAACTGTGAATGAAGGTTTGCACTTCTGCAATATTTCAGCATCTCAATTATTTTCATCTGTTTGTTAACAAGCTGTCGTTCAGTGATATTGTTGAATTCGTTTGCATTCATATATCGCAGTTCGGTGCTTCTTGCCAGAATGATAAGACTATCCATCTCATAAGTAATCGCAAGCTTCTTCGCCTTGTTTAAATGAATCATGGCTTCATCGTATAAGCTTCTCTCAAACAATATGTTGGCCTCGGTTATGTAGTTGAATATCTTTGTTTGTATATTGTTTGTTCCTCTAAGAAAAACAATGCAATCGAGAATTGTTTGGTATAGATGTTTTACTGCGATCTCAAAGCTTTTCTCATCGTATTTTTTGCAAAATTGTTTGTGTATGCTCTCTCGTGGTACGTCGTCTTCAATAAGGTCGAACAGATACAAGTACATCTTTTCCCCACTCTGAAGGTTCGAATATAAACGGAAATATCGCTTTTCTGATTTTGACAGCGATTTAACCAATATCATCAAGGATACAGTTTTACCCATATTTTAAAAAGGATTATAAACAGACAGTTCGGTGACGGAAATGAATGGCGAAACCTTGTTGGAGTTTTTATGCCAGTGTCTGATATGTGTCGCATCTCCTATAATGCGTATTGCAACTGTTGAAACCTCGGAAAAAGAAATAAAGTATTCAATGAAATGCGGCTGCATGAATACATTTTCGGGATCGGACAGTTGAGGCGTGATAGTCATGTTGTCAACATTCTTCCAGTAACCGATCTCATCCATATATTGTACATTCAGCGATGAAAACCAACCTCCGTTTTCTTCAATTGCTCCGATATGGAAGCCGATAGCTCCGATAGATTGTGCATTTTTCCATTGATAACCTAAATAATCGATTTTAGGATTATTAAAGTCATTAAGGATAGTGTAATAAACGCTATGCTCGCCGCGATATTTCCCGTCCCTGATAACATCAACATTTTTTGCGTACAATGACCTGCCGAACGAGTACCACATCGAATCCCTTACCTGATCATTTGTTACAGGCACGTTCGTCAATATTTTATCTGCCGAAAGAGCTATATTTCCGGGCCTGACTCTCAATGAAATATTTTGTGTCGCTCTTTCATTATTTGCCGATAAAGATACGGTTACCGGAAAAAATCCGGTTTCGGTTGGCTTACCATTGAATATTCCTCCGTTGAAAGTGAGGCCTTGAGGGAGTTTACCTTCAATCGACCATACGGATTTATTCATATTACCCGAAACAATCAGCTTATAATCAACATCTTCACCTTTATGCAAGATAGGGTCCGGGCTTTTTGCAAATTCAACCGGCGGGTTAAACACTGATTTTGTATTTATTATGTATGAACCTCCATCTTTTCTTCCACCGTTCTTTAATATAATCTTTTCTGCCAGCGTTGTTGTCCGCTTTGCCATATCCGTAATTTTTGCGTCAGGCATATCATGGCGTGTCACATTCTTATATATATCGTTGAATGGAAGCTCCCATCCCTCGACGGGATAGAGCAGATTTTTCGGAAGACCTTTTGTTCCGTTCATTACGCCAAAAAGCCCGCATACGGTTGCCGCCTGGTTATCGGCGTCAAAACCCATTGCACACGACAGGTCAAGTGTTCGTTGGAAATCACCGTTCCCGTATAACATAGCAAGAATGGCACAACCGCCATTTAATATCGAATTCCATATCGTTCGGGTTTCTTCCGGTTCACCGTGAAAATATATTTTACTTAGCTCTTGCCTTGCCTGTCTCCAGTCATTCGGATATTTTTTATACAGAGCTTTTGCATCAGCAACAGTTTTCCGAAACCTTCCGTTTTCGGGTAAGTATTTAGTGGCCGTTTCAATAAGCTTGTTTATATCATTTTCGAAAAATGCAGCCGAATAAAGCGCTCCGTAAAACATCGTCGGCTCAACGCCCCAAGAGTCGTTTGTGATTCTTGCAGCCCAATCCGATTTGGAAACAGCGTAATCAACCATTCCGGGAGCAGTGACAGCCCAAATCTCATTGATCAATTGAGGGTCAATCTGAAACCAATGAGGGTTATACTCTTTCATCCCCGTTACTGGCGGTGTCAGCCCGAAATGCATCAGTCCCAATGCACCTCTGTTTGCCAGCCAAACCTTATCCCTGACATGATGCATCCACGCTTCGGTTAATTCCGAATACTTAGGCTCGATACCATATTTTTCCATTTTCAGCAAATAAAGATATTCGAAATCTGTATCATCGTCGGAGTAAGCGCCTCCATTTCTTTTAAGGCTGTTAAGATTGTTTCCGTATCCATAAGGAAAATTTTCGGGCCCGGGGTCGTCAATATATGCGCATTCATGAGGCAATCCGTATATGTTTCCTATGATTTGAGCAAGCCATGAAGCGTATATTTTGTCTTCCAAAACAGACGATTTAATCTTTTTTGTTTGCGCATTTAATGAAAACGAAAGCGTTAAAAAACATGTAAATATTAAAAGAGATATTGTTTTTTTCATAAAAAAATGTGTGTTATCCAATTAAAAAAGTAATATTATTAAAATAAATTGTGGTTAGCAAACCATATTTCAACATATATAGATAAACTCAAAATTGATATTTATATTATATATAAATTGTAAAGCATTGAAAAATAAATATATATATAATTGCAATGTGTAGAAAAAAGTATAAATAAATATGTTTTTATTTAAGATTATCACTACTATGAAAATGAGTCGTTTTTCATTATAAATTTAGCATTTTAGGAAAGGATATGTTTGTGTATATTGTAGATAATCAGCGCGATTATTGAAGAAGTGGAGCATGGAAAAAATGATTTGTGTTTATCGTTTATTATGTTTTTATATTTACTTATTTTTTTATTATCTGCTATTTTTTTGATATTGGATGCGTTATGAATCATTAACTTAATTTGTCATCCATGATAAACTATTTCAACCTAATGATGAATTAGCCTGTTATAAGATATTTTAAAAATGCAGAGTTAATACATATTTGTCTTATAAAGAATAAACCCAAAAATGAAAAATACATTATTGATATAATGTAAGTAATTATATATTAGTTATATATATAAATAAAAATGATATTTTACATGTAATTTTTTTTCCTCTCTTTAGTTTATTTCAGACTATATCTAAAATCGTTAAAAAAATGTGTTAAAATTGTCGTATTGTATTAATAATATGTACATATAAATACTTGATAATTAAGTTTTATAGAGTGTTGAGGAAAAATATTATATAATTTGAGTTTATTTTTTTTATGTGATTCTTGGCTTTACATCAGCCTTTGAGTTTGTCTATATTTGTTCTTGATTTTTTTTCACGATAAAACTTTTTACAGCCTATGGAATAACAAACATGATTAAACCCCCGAAACGGATATAATAATGAATGAGATTTATGAATCCGTAAAATGAAAAACAAAAAAATGATTCTAACCCTAAACTAATTTAAATCAAGGGCATTAATGGAAAAATGTAAAAACATAAATTAAATTTTAACAAACTATGAACAAACTATTTTTTATTACAGCATTGATGGTATTTTTATCATCAAGTGCATGCGCAGAACAAGCCTCTGTAACGAAACAAACCTCGGTGCCGGCCGAAAAAACATTAACAAAAGACGTCTTATTGGACAAGATCAAGGGTGGATGGGCCGGCCAAACAATTGGATGTACTTATGGAGGACCTACTGAATTTCGATACGCGGGTACAATGATTCAGGAATATACTCCAATAGAATGGCCTGACGGATATATAAAATGGTATATGACGAACACTCCGGGTCTTTACGATGATGTTTATATGGATCTTACTTTTGTAGAGGTTTTTGAGCGTTTGGGCCTTGATGCTCCTGCTGATTCGTTTGCAATGGCCTTTGTAACAGCCGGATACCCATTATGGCATGCAAATCAGGCGGCGAGGTATAATGTTCTTCAGGGAATAATGCCTCCTCAATCGGGACACTGGCTTAATAACCCTCATGCCGACGATATTGATTATCAGATTGAAGCCGACTTTGCCGGTCTGATGTCTCCCGGTATGGCTAATACGGCATCCGAAATCTCGGATAAGATAGGTCATATAATGAACTACGGTGACGGGTGGTACGGCGGAGTTTACGTAGGAGCAATGTACTCTTTGGCATTCATTTCAGATGATATTGAATTCATTGTGACAGAAGCTCTAAAGACTATCCCTTCTCAAAGCATCTTTTATCAATGTATGAACGATGTTATCAAATGGCATAAACAGTATCCCGACGATTGGAGAAGCACATGGTTCGAATGTGAAAAGAAATGGAGCTCGGATGTAGGTTGTCCGGCAGGAGTTTTTGTTCCTTTCAATATTGATGCCGTTATTAATTGTGCATATATAATTATCGGTTTATTGTACGGAGAAGGCGACTTTTTCAAGACAATAGATATCTCTACACGCTGCGGTCAGGATTCGGACTGTAATCCGGCATCTTCGGGAGGTATACTTGGTACGATGATCGGATATAGTAAAATACCCGAAAAATGGATGAAAAACCTTAGAGAAGCAGAAGATATTGACTTTGCACATACTACAATATCCCTGAATGATACATATAAAATGGGAATGAGTCAAGCCTTAAAGGTTATTGAACGCAATGGTGGCAAGGTAAGCGGAAATAATGTGACCATAAAATGCCAGCAGCCTGTAGCAGTGCGCTATGAAAAAGCGTTTGACGGCCATTTTCCTGTTAAGCAGGTAAGGATCAACAAGGACATAAACGATGTAGGTGAGTTCTCTTTTGACGGAATAGGAGTAGTTTTCAGCGGAGGTGTTCGTGCTGCAATGGGCGGAGGTAACAGAGGTGGTCGCGATAATAGTCTTAATGACTATGTAGCCAAAGTAGAGGCTTATATCGATGGTAAACTGACTGAAACAATTAACCTTCCTGCAGCAAGTTTACATCGCAGGCATGATATATTCTGGAAATATCAGTTGCCAAAAGGAAACCATAAAGTCACATTTAAATGGCTTAATCCGAATGAGAGCGTTTCGGTAAATTTCAGTAATGCATTGATTTACGATGATAAATACTCGCCAACACAGATATCTCATTAATAATTGCTTTAATTTTATCAATTAAATCTATCGATTAAGTGAAAAATGTAAATCATAGAAAGAATAATATATTGGTAATAGGAAGTTCAAATACCGATATGATGATCAAGGCCGAACATCTGCCTCGACCGGGAGAGACCGTGTTAGGAGGTTCGTTTTTTATGAATCCCGGAGGTAAAGGGGCTAATCAGGCAGTTTCGATAGCGAGGCTTGGCGGACAAATCGCGTTTATCTGTAAAACAGGCAACGATATATTTGGATATCAGTCTCAACAACTGTTTGAAGAAGAGGGTATTGATACTTCTTATATGTTTTCGGACGCAAAAAATCCTTCCGGAGTGGCATTGATAACTGTTGATAAAAGTGCTGAAAATTGTATCGTTGTCGCTTCAGGAGCAAATGCTGACCTTTTACCGGAAAATCTTTCGATGGCAGAAAGAGCGATTGACGATGCCGAATACATACTCATGCAGCTTGAGATACCGATTGAAACAGTTGAATATATAGCCGGTTTATCATTCGCAAAAAATAAAAAAGTAATACTGAATCCCGCACCGGCACAAGTATTAACAAAACAACTTCTTGAAAAATTATACATTATAACCCCGAACGAAACCGAGGCAGAGTTGATCTCCGGAGTTAAGATATCCGATGATCGGTCAGTCATAGAGGCGGCCAAAAAAATCGCCGGAATGGGAGTTGCTAATGTAATAATTACATTAGGAGCAAAAGGGGCGTTCGTGTATGGTAATAATATCAACGAGTTTGTTCCATCGATAAAAGTTGATGCGTTAGATACAACAGCTGCAGGTGATATATTCAATGGAGCCTTAATTGTTGCATTGGCCGAAAACCGCTCTTTAATTGACGCGGTCATGTTTGCCTGCAAAGCTTCCGCAATCTCCGTTACAAGGATTGGAGCACAAACGTCGGCTCCATATAGAAATGAAGTAGACATATTTAATTAAACACTATCAAATTAAAATGGAAAAAAATAAAATGTTAACAAATCTGATGCATGTAAAAAGCGTAAAAGATATATTTCAAAAAATAAATATATCAATAATGGTGTTATTTTTATTTGCATTTCAGACGCTTGCTAAAACAGGCGCTACACAAGATGAAACGATGCGACTTCCTTATCCGGACGTGTCGGATGTTATGATTGACCAACAAGCCGGTAAAAAAATCTCCGGTACAGTCCTTGATCAGTCCGGAGAGTCCGTTATTGGCGCCTATGTTACCGTAAAAGGAACTTCTACCGGTACTATAACTGATGTTGACGGGTCATATTCTGTCGATGTTGCAGATAATAATGCAGTTCTTGTATTCTCGTATATTGGTTATATCACACAGGAAATTACCGTTGGTAATCGAACGAGTGTTAATGTTACGCTATTAGAGGGGATGCTGGAAATTGATGAAGTCGTGGTTATCGGTTATGGCATTCAGCGCAAGATAAGCGTTACTAATGCTATCAGCAGTGTCGAATCGAAAGATATTGCCGAACGTAACTCTACAAATACAAGCCAGGCTTTGCAAGGTAAGCTCCCGGGATTGACTATTATTGACAGGGGAGGAGCGCCCGGAAATGAAGAGTTGACAATGCGTATCAGAGGTGTTACTTCATTAAATAATAACGATCCGTTAATACTGATCGATGGTATTCCGGGGAGCTTATCGCAAGTCAACCCTATTGATATTGAATCAGTTTCCGTATTGAAAGATGCTGCTTCCGCAGCAATATATGGTTCAAGAGCTGCCGCCGGTGTTGTACTGGTGACAACAAAAGGACCTAAAGAGGGAAAGCTGTCGGTTTCATATAGTGGTTATTATGGCTTTGCACGCTCAAATAATCTGCCTGAACACATGGACGCCGTTACTTATATGAAACACCAGAATGAAGCATATATGAATACATACGGATATAAATTCTATACAGATGAGGAAATACAGCAGTGGCCTGCGAACCATGCCAAAGATCCGGATAGTTATCCCGAACCTAATACATGGACAGACGCGTTATTCAGTGCGGCTCCTCAACACAGCCATACATTGACTATAAGCGGCGGTAACGATAAAATTACAAATCGTATCTCCGTCAGGTATTTGGATCAGGAAGGAATTCTTCCTAATTACTCAAATAGTATTTCTGAATTAAGGACAAGAAATGATTTCAAATTAAGCAAGAAACTTACTCTCAGTTCCAATATCAATGCACGTATATCCGAACGTCAAAGCCCTTATGATGAGTGGGAGTCGTATTACCGTATGTGGCAGAACAGCCAATGGGGTGTGCCCATTTATAGCGACGGATCATACGGATTGTCTGTCGACAGCTATAGTCCTCTAATTAACTCTAAGGAAAGAGGGGTTCAAACTACGACGAGGACTTATTTGATGGGAATTTTTAGAGGCGAATTTGAGGTGGTTGACTGGATGAAGCTTATTGCCCAATATTCAACGCAGCTTAATTTTACTAACAGAAAGCGATTTGAAAATAAATATGATTTTTCTGACAAACTTTATCCCGAAAGAAGGGCGTTTAATACAATAAACAGAATGTATGACAGAAGGGATAGATCACTCGAAGACCAAATTGACTTGCAATTAAACTTTAATAAAAAGTTTGATAAGCATATCATTAGCGGTATTGCCGGTTATTCCGAAATACATTACGAAAGCGATAATGTTGAAGGGTATCGTCAGAATTTTTACAATAATGACTTGCAGACTATCTCGTCCGGAGCTAACGATGCTACAAGAAATGCAACGGGAGGGTTTTCTGAATCAGGGTTACGTTCGTTCTTCGCACGCGCTAATTACGATTACGACGGTAAATATCTTCTTGAAGTTAATGCAAGGTATGACGGATCATCCAGATTTGCAAAAGGACATCAGTATGGATTTTTCCCGTCTTTCTCGGCAGGATGGCGCGTGTCAAGCGAAAGCTTTTGGGAGCCGTTGAAGGAGACAGTTAACGAGCTGAAACTAAGAGGTTCGTGGGGAGAGGTTGGTAGCCAGCAGGTTGGACTTTATTCTTTTATGAAAACTTATAACCAGAACAATTACATTTTTAATGAGCAGTTGGCGACAGGTTACAGGATCGTAGACCTTGCAAGCGAGGAGATATCTTGGGAAACTACTACACAGACGAACCTCGGCGTTGACGGTTATTTGTTTAACAGTAAAGCAAACTTTTCAATCGATTACTACAAGAAAAGGACGGAAGACATCTTGTTGAGAGCACCTATTCCTACAATCATGGGACTTAACCCGACGAACACAAACGCGGGTATTGTTGAAAACCAAGGTTGGGAGTTTGCAATAGGCGGGCGTAAACCTTTCGGAGATTTTAATGTGGAGATGTCGTTCAATGCGAATTATAACAAGAACGAGGTTATAAGTCTTGCGGGAACAGGTCCACATATTTCGGCTCAGGGAAACAGCGATTACCGTACTATCACGACCGAAGGGTATCCTATTCTCTCATTCTACGGATATGAAACGGATGGCTTCTTCAAGACGCAACAAGAAGTTGATAATTATGCTAAGTGGGATGGATCAGTAGGCCCCGGAGATATAAAATATGTTGATCAAAACGGAGATGGTGAATTGACGCCCGATGATTATGTTATTTTTGGCAAAGAGATGCCGGACTGGACTTTTTCTTCCAATATGGCTGTTTCGTGGAAAGGCCTTAGGCTTGATTTATTCTGGCAAGGTGTAGCCGGTTCCGATAAACCGATGACGGGAGCTATTCTTGAGCACGGTATTTGGGGCGGTTTCACTCACAAGGAATGGAGCGACTATTGGACTACATCGCATACTGATGCCAAGTATCCCAGACCGACAAAATATACGATGAAAAACGCACAGATATCCGATTTTTCGATACTTAACGGAAACTATCTGAGATTGAAAAATATCCGACTTTCGTATGACATACCGAAAAAGATATGCAAACAGCTAAATATTAATTCTATAGGTGTGTATGTATCAGCTACTAACTTATTAACATTCTCTGAGTTGAATAAGTACAATATAGACCCTGAGATGATCGAAAGAGGACAGGAAGGTCGATTCCCGCAAACTTCGGTTACTACGTTCGGACTTAACATAAACTTTTAAATGAAACAGAAATGAAAGCTTATAAAAAAATATTATTCTTTAGTTTACTTGCCATAATGTCGGTTTCATGTACCGAAGATTTGTTGAATCCGCTACCTAAAGACCGCTTGGCGAGCGATCTGTTCTGGAAGACTACAAACGATGCAGTTTATGCTTCGAACGGAGTTTATTCAATACTCGGAGGCCAGTGGCGATATTCTACTATGGAAACTTATTCCGACCTGTCGCATGTTATCTTGCAATGGAGAGCCGAATCACAAATAGAGAAATGCACGTTTGATGCAAGCAGTAATGTAGTAGCCGATGAGTGGAGCTATTATTACAGGATTATTCAGGCAGCAAATACTTTTCTAGAAAACGTTGACCTTGTTGACGGAATGGACGAGACACTGAGAAAGAGACTGAAAGCTGAAATAAAGACACTTCGTTCTTTCAGCTTTATGAATCTGGTTATGTTGTATGGTGATGTTCCTTTAACTACGGCAACATCAAACATTCAGGAAGCCAAAGGGGTTACAAGGACGTCAGTAAGCGCTATATGGAGTTTTATCTCCGAAGAGTTGACTGCTGCTGCTGTCGACTTACCTGCTGTTCAGGAACAGCGCGGAAGAATTACTAAAGGCGCTGCCCTCGGATTGAAAGCCAAAGCGATGTTGTATGCCGGTAATTACACGGAAGCTAAAAACGCTGCCAAAGCGGTTATGGATCTTGGAGTACACAAAATTTATGAATCATATGCTAAGTTGTTTGATTACGAGGGGGAAACGTCTTCAGAAATAATGTTCGCCAGACAATATGCAAAGAATATAAACAGTCAGGACATATTCAACTTTTATTGCGTAAACAGTTTATATACTCAACGTTGTCAGGCTATTCCTACAAAACGGCTTGTCGACGCATACCTGATGAAAACGACAGGACTTCCGATAGATAACCCTGCAAGCGGATTTGACCCGAGAGATCCTTATAAAGACCGGGATCCGCGCCTGAACCACACAGTTTACATAAGCGGAGATATATTACCTAACGGAGCTGTCCTGAATACTTTGCCGGGCAACGGTTCCGGTGATGATATAACAATATCTGCCGAAAATGTTACTTCTACCGGATGGTATTTCAAGAAGTATGTAAGTAATGCCGATTATGCTGACCCGGGCAATTGCGGTGTCAATCTGATATATCTGCGTTATGCCGAAATATTATTGATTTATGCTGAAGCATGTATCGAACTTGGAGGATCTGAAATCAACCAGTATGTATTGGACGCCTTGAATGAAATCAGGAAACGTCCGGATGTGAATATGCCCGAAGTAACGACCTTAGATCAGGCAACATTAAGGGAAATTGTCAGAAGGGAAAGGGTTGTCGAACTTGCAATCGAAGGACATAGGCTCTACGATATCAGAAGATGGCGGATAGGTGAAGAGGTAATGCCGGGAACGGTTAAAGGTATGACTTACGTAAATTCCGAAGGAAACCTCGCAACAGCCGAGCTTGCAGGTTTCGTAAAAGAATTTAAGGCCGACAGACATTACCTGTGGCCGATTCCGTTCAGGGAAATAGACCTGAATTCAAATCTTACGCAAAACCCGGGATACTAATTTTTAGAAATGTATTAATAAGTTTGAAGAGAAAACTTCATAGGTGAAGTAAGAGGGGTTGTCAACAACGACAGCCCCTTTCTTATTTTATCGATAATACTTTATGCATACTTTCGAAAAATATTTTTATCTTTGTGTTGTTGAATTCTAAGAGACTGTTTAAATTTTGCTCGTTAAATTTTTCAAAACTATTTTTCGGGTAGTTGCTTACTTTATGAAGCGATAATAGCGGGCTATTAGAGCTGAGTAAAGGGA
>JGI994J12354_10001348_pt1 | contig 24904 bp, 27 predicted proteins | sample IntmicLarv3ML3BL_FD_12354 | JGI IMG/M metagenome (IMG submission 12354)
CCCGCAGAACTGCCAGCTTCTTCGCCTCGCCGTAATGCAGCCAGTACGCCGCGGCGAATTGATTCACAAGCATTTCCTCATCCACGGGATGCGGACGGTCTTTGGCATAGAACCACATAACACCATGTCCCAATTCGTGAAGCAGGTTGTACCAATGGAAATACACTTCAAACCGCGCCGCCGCGTTTGTACCCAGAATACGGTTCACAGTCTCGTTTTGCTCCGCCGTGCCCTGTCCGTATACACCGGTGATGATTTCGATACCCACACCCTCGCGAACCATGCCTACAAATCCTCCGGCTTGATTTCCTTCGCATCGCCCCAGATACGCTCCAGTCGGTAGTACTCGCGGTCCTCCTTGCAGAACAGGTGGACGACGATGCCGCCGAAGTCCAGCAATATCCAGCGTGCAGACTGCACGCCTTCAGAGTGTCGGAGCGTGATGCCCAGCTTATGCAGCTCCGTATCCACTGCGTCCGTGATGGCCTTCAATTGGCTCGGGCTGTTCGCCGTGGCAATCATGAAGTATTCCGCCATGATTGACACCTCGGACACATCCAGTATCACCACATCGTACCCGAATTTTTCGTCTATTGCCTTATAGGCCGCCTTTATCGCAACGCGTTGCAGGTCTTTCTCTTCCTTCGTCATGCCGTTTGCCGTCTTTTCGCTCATTCTGTTTTTCCCTCCGATTTTTGATTGATGTGCTTGTGTATGTCTTGCAGTGCTTCCGCTGTCAGCGGGTGGAGCGGTTCGTTCTTGCTTTCCGTATACCGTATGGATTTCGCCATGGCAAGCGCCACCGCGCCGTCCAAATCCAGTGCCGCCATCGCGCGAATATCGGATAAACCGGGGAATTCCTCCCGGTTCGGCTCCGTCGCATCGGCAAGGTATAGAATTTTACCAAGCTTGGACATGCCCGCGCGCCCGGTTGTATGGTAGCGCACCGCGTCCAACACTTCCTCGTCTTCCACGCCGAAATCACGCCGCGCAACGATGGCCGCTGTGTACCCGTGCAGGAGCATGGGCTTCTTTTTCATGATGTCGTCGGCTTTCCAGCCGTTTTCCTTACACAGCTTCTTCGCATCCGTATCAGACATGCTGCGCGTGCAATCGTGCAGCCATGCCGCCAGGACGGCTTTTTCTTTATCCGCCCCATGGAGGACGGCCAACCGCTCCGCCTCGGCCACCACGCCGACCGTATGCAAGTACCGCGACGGCGACAACCGCGCCTTCACATAGCCGTCAATGTTCGTGAGCACATCCGCACCGCTGCGGTACAGGCCGGATTTTTTGATATACCGCTCGACCTCCTCCGGCAGCAGATATGTCACAGGCTTGCCCACACCCACCCGCGCGCGGATGTCGCTGGAGGAAATCGCCAGCGCCGGCACTTCCAAAAAATGCAGCCGCGTTTCGTATTTCTGCTTGATAGCCTGCACCTGCTCCCGCAGGACGGCAGGGTTGTATCCCGGGCGCGTCACGGCGATGAAGCTGCACAAAGTCAGCAGCTCATCCGCGTCCTTCCATGACAGAATCTGGTGCACTGCGTCCGCACCCGTGATGAAGTATATCTTCGTCCCCGGCGCACAAAGCGCCTTGAGCTGCTTGATGGTGTCGATGGTATATGTAGCGCCCTCGCGGTCAATCTCCATCCGCGACACGCGAAAGCTCGGGTTCATCACCGTCGCCAGTACCGTCATCAGGTACCGGTGCTCCGAGTGTGTCACATCCTCCTTGCGTTTATACGCCGGACGGCCCGTGGGGATGAAAATCACACGGTCAATGTTGTATTCATGCCGTACAGCTTCCGCTGTGACGAGATGCCCGTAGTGTATGGGGTCAAACGTGCCGCCCATCACGGCGACGCGCTTCGCGTTTTGCAAATCCAGTATATCATCCCGCATGGGTTTTGTTTCCTCCTTATTGACACAAAAGCATGAAGACAAGCCCAGTAACATTGGCCATCAAGTGCGAAAGGGCGCTTATCCATGCGTTGTTTGTTTGCCTGAACACAATGCTGTATAAACAGCTATTAACCAAAATGAAAAGCAAATCATATGTCACCATCAACGCCACGCCATGCGATTTCTTCCCCCACAGCCGTTAGGACAAGTTGAACCGCCAGCAGCGGTAGATTGCCAAAAGCCAGCATCTGTCCTCAAGCTATCTGCCAACCGCCTTATGATCCAAACCAACTTCTGCCCCGGTACTTGGTGTGTCACGATGAAACACGTCATGACCCCGCCGGTAAACGCGTATAATAAATTGCCAGAACAGCCGCCTTTAACAATCCGATTCCGCCTTTACTCCGCCCCATCTGTCTGCCCGCGCAACACGGCGTTGATACGCCTGTCTATGGCTTTGGCAACCTCCTCAGCCGTCTGCTCAAACCGCAAGAAGGTTGCCAGCTCCTCCTGCATCACGGTGGATATAGCGGCATAATACGGCGTAACGGCACGGGGCGCGGCACCTTCCAACGCGCGCCGGAAGTTCGTGTCGCCGAAATGCGGGTTTGCCTCGACGACATCGGCCTTCTGCATCACCCACCGCAGTGCGGGTATCCGGCCGCCCTCGATGGCAAGAAGCGTCTGCCCCTCTTCTCCCGCGACATAGCGCATAAACGCCCACGCCTCGTCCGGGTGCTTCGTCTGCGCATTCATCATCATGACAACGCCGCTGAGCACGGCGCCGTTCCCCGCATCCCCAGACGGCAGCGGTGCAATGGCGTACAAGCCTGTCACGGCATTGTCCGCATGCTTGCCGATGGCCCAGGCATACGGCCAGTTCCGCATCATGGCACTCTCCCCCTGGAGGAACGAAACACAGGCGTCGTTATCCGTCATGCTGAGAATATCCGGCGGCGCGATAGAAACGCTGTACAGCGTGCGCATCTGCTCCAGCCCAGCGATGGCGTTTTCACTGTCAATCACGACGCGCCCGGTTTGGTCTAGCACCTGCCCGCCATATGCGAATATCATTTCCAGCGCAATGCCGACGAGCGTATCGTTCGTTGCGCCGTTTGTGACAAAACCGCTCACGCCAAGCGGAACCTCCGCCGCCATGGCAGTAAGCGCCTCCCAGGTTCCTGGCGGCTCCGGCACCAAATCCGTCCGGTAATACAACACACCGGCAGAGGCCGTTTTCGGCAAGCCCCACAGCAACGACTGGTATGTCAACGTGCTTATCATCCCGGGCCAATAGTTCGTGAGGGTCAACTCATCCCGCGAGGCATATGCATCTACATTCATCGTGAAGCCGCGCGCCGCAAATTCCGCCGGCCATGTTGCGTCCGCGTCAAACACGTCAATTTCCGCATTCTGCGCGGCGAAAGAGGTAACAAGCTGGTTGTGGCGCTGTGTGGAATCCGACGCCAGCTCCTGATACTTCACCGTAACCGTTTCACTTTTCGCATTAAACGCTTCCAACAACAGCGCTGTGCTTTCCGTTTCATCCATGCCACGCGCATACACAATCACAGTCTTTTGCACAGGCGCGGGCGTCGGCGTGGTTGTCTCCGCCGGGGCGGTTGTTGCGGGCGGTGCGGTCACAGGGGCGGGGCGCTCGCCAAACGCGCCGCAGCCCGGCAGGCATAACAACACTACCAGGCTTAGGGCTATCCGAAATCTTGCGTTTTTAGTCATTCCCTGCCCCCCTCACTTTACAATATTGCCTCTATTATAGCGGATTCATCGAAAAAAGTAAAGCACCCGCACCCCCGTAGGGCATGCAGGCACTTCACGGCTATGCCGTTTCCTCTTCTATGGCCTTCATACGTTCCCGGCGCTTGACGATACGGGTGATGATAATTTTCGCCAGTGCGCAAAGCGGCACCGCAAACACCATGCCCGGTACCCCGAACAGATTCCCGCCAACAGCCAGGGAAATCATGACCAGCGCGGGCGACAGCTCCACCTTCTGCCCCACGACGCGCGGCACGATGAACATGCCGTCTATCTGTTGCAAACCGAGAATCATCACCGCCGCCCACAGCGCGCGGGACGGGTCGCCGGAGAGCAGCGAGGCGGCCATGGAAATTACAAACGCCACAATCGCGCCGAAGTAGGGGATAATATTCGACAGGCCGGAAAAAATGCCGATGGGCACCGCAAACGGCACGCCGACAATTGACAACCCGATGGAAAACAACACCGACATAATCAACGCGTCAGTCAACTGCCCGCGGATATACCCGGCGAACACGTCATTCGCTTCATGTAGAAAATTGCCGATGCGCCGGTGCGCCCTCTCCGGTAAAAACGCCGCCGATATGGCACGTACCCGCGCGAGGATATGCGTCTTATCCCGCAGGAAGTAGAACCCGACGACGACCGCAATCAGCACATTCGCGATAATACCGCCCGCCGCGCCCGCGATGCTTGTGATGTGGTTGGGAATCGTACGGACAAACTCCTTCAGCATATTCACAAAATCGGACAGCATGTTGGACAAATCCTCCGACATGCCCCATTCTTGCAAGGTCGTCCGCAGATTCGCGTACAGCTCCGTAATCAGGATATAGGCGGAATTGGCCGAATTGATGAGCCCCTCACCGATGTCCTCCCAGTTTCCGCCGCCGATACGCCGCGCCAGCAAGGTAATCAACCCCGCCAGCAGCGACAATATAATAATATACACAATCAACGCGCCTGCCGTACGCTTGGTGCGGGGTGCGGTATCCTTCTTCTTTGCCTTCGGCGTGCCGACGAGCTTGCGGTACAGAGGGATTTTCCCAAGCTGCTTCCGCATAAAGGGGCTGGCCTTCTCCTCCATAAATTTCGTATGCTTCCGTTGGAAGAAATCCGCCGCCGGGTCAAGCAAATACGCGATGACAAATGCAATCACCACCACCGCAAAAACGGAAAACAGCCGCCCAAAAAATTCCGACACAGCTTGCAAGATACCCTCGATATTCGTCAGCACAAACGCCGCGGAATCAATCAGCAATACCGCAATATAAATGGCCGCTGCCGTCAGGATGACATGCAATGCGATTTTCAGATAATTTCTGTCCCAGGGGAGCTTCATTTGTTTCCTCCAATCCGATTTCGGCAGTTTGCGTGATGTTCTTCATTCTTTACACAAGTAGATACACCCGCAGTACCGCCGCATCCCGCGCGTTGATGAAACGGATGTTATATGTCGCGCTGTTGTCTGGCACAGGCAACGATACCAAGCGGAGCGCCTCCGTCGGCGTGTGCCATTCCAATTCCAAGCTCGCCCGTGATGATGCATTCGCAACCCGTCTCCTCTTTCATCTCGCGAATACAGGCCGTTTGCGCGTCTTCGCCGTCCTCAATGCCGCCGCCGGGCAGCATGTAAAAATCGAATTTATCCAGCGCCATCACGGCGACACGGCCATCGTCATCGACAAGCACCGCGCGTGCCGCTTTTCGTTCCGCAGGCGAGACGGGCGATTCACCCGGCAGACCGAGGCTTTCGTCCGTAATTTCCGCAAGCAGCCTCATGCGTTCACCTTCCGCAAAATTTCCACCAGCAAATCCCATGTCCGTATAAATGACGACAGGCTCAACCGTTCCAGGGGCGAGTGAATGTCGTGCATGGTCGGGCCAAGCGCAATCATATCCAGCCCCGGGCGCTTCGCCGCGAAAAGGCCGCATTCCAGCCCCGCGTGTACCGCTTCCAGCACAGCTTCCTGCCCGGTCATCGCCTCATACGTCTCCACCGCAAGCTCGCGGATGCGGGAATCTGGATTGTACTCCCACGCAGGATATTCCCCATGCGCCGCAACCTGCGCGTTTACCTTTTCCGCCAGCGCGTGGATTTCCGAAGAGAGCGTATGCTTGCTTGCTGCCACGGACGACCGCAGCGCGCATACGACTTGCGCCTTGTCCGCCGAAAGCCGCACCACGCCGACATTGTTCGATGTCTCCACCAGCGTCGCAAATGCAGCGCTATACGCCAGCGGGCCATTCGGCAACTCCAGCAAAAAGGTAAGCAGCGTCTGCGCGGATTCATCCGTCAGCACATCGCCATTTGCCGCTGTCTCCGCCGCTTCAACCGCCAGTAACGGGTCTGCTGTCGCGTATACCGGCTTTATTTCCGCCGCGTATGCCGCGACGACCGCCAGCACACCCGCCAGCTTTTCTTGCGGCACGCACACCACCGCCGCTGCCTCACGCGGGATGGCGTTGTCCTTCAAACCGCCTTCAAACGAAGCAAGCCGTGCGCCGAAAGCGGTACGGAGCTGCTCCAACAATGCCGCCATGATGCGAATGCTGTTGCCGCGGCCTTTGTCGATGTCAATCCCGGAGTGCCCGCCCTGCAAACCTGTCACTCGGATGCAAATACCCGCATCTCCTGCAAATGCCGCCTCCCGCGTCACCGGTACATCCATGTCCAGCTTCAACCCGCCAGCGCAGCTCGTCAGGAACACGCCTTCCTCACCGGAATCCAGATTGATAAGGATATCCCCGTTCACAAGCCCCGCGTCAAGCGCCGTCGCGCCGACAAGGCCGACTTCCTCGTCTACCGTCAGAACCACTTCCAGCGCTGGATGCGCGAGGGTATCATCTCCCATCAGCGCCATGCAGTACGCCACGGCCACCCCGTCGTCCGCACCCAAGGTTGTTCCGTCCGCGCGGAGCCAGTCGCCCTCCACAACAAGCTTCAACGGCTCCCGTTCAAAATTATGCGCAATATCCATGTTTTTCTCACACACCATATCCAGATGCCCTTGCAACATCACGACCGGCGCGTTCTCATATCCCTTCGCCGCAGGCTTGCGGATGACAAGGTTGCCTAAATCATCCTGCACCGCCGGGAGCTTCAGGTTTTTCGCAAAAAACATAATATAGTCGCTCAACGCTTTTTCCTGCCCCGAACCGTGCGGAATCCGTGAAATCGCCTCAAAATGCTTGTATACCGGGTGTTCCTGATACGCCATCGACATGTATTCACATCCTTTTCTTTTATCCATATGCAGCAACGCGCGTCTTCATTTCCTCTTATATCCCAAAATGAATCATGAATTGCTCCCGCCGCTTGGCCTCTTCCGCCAGCACAATCCATTCGGCCAAACCATTTTCGTTTTGCCCGTGCAATACCGCAAGCAGTGCGTCCGTCGACGACGGCGGAATCAATGTCACACCATAATACGCTAAGCCCTTTCCCGGTACCGCCCTCGTGTGCCAGAAACAATCCACCGCCTGCAAATCCGGCAATATCGGCTCTATTAACTCGTCATCCACAACGATGCACGCGTATTTCTCCGGCTCGTATTCGTCATACCGTGCCTTTGGCTTCGGCGTATCCGGCATCAGCCCAAATTCGTGCTTTGGCATCTTCGCATCCGAATCCTTTCCCTAAGTCCAATTCCCAAAACAACCGTCGTGAGCACAACCGCAAATACAACCTCAAATATGCTGCCCACAAACTGCCGCACACTCAGCGGTGAATCAAAGGCCGAAAACCGGTATAGGGTCAATACAAACCTTACATTGTATACATAGATTACGCCCAGCATCCCTAAATAGGATACACAAAATATACCGTAATTCAATAACCTTGCATTCGCTTTACGCGCCATCCACACCGCGGTTGCCGCCAACAGTCCAACCACAATACCAATCACACACCATGTAAGCAGCCCGTATAGATTTGACATATAGGATTCCGTTTGGCCGCCAAACAGGTCAAAGAAGCTGAATGCAAAAACAAACGCATAATATACGGCATTGGCGATGATAATCATACAACTGCTTAAAAGAAACCCCTTCAACCATTTTTCGTGATATACCCACGCAACCACAAGCGCGCCCAGAAGATAGCCGACATGGTTCCCGATAACTGTCAGGCCCGTAAATTGCCGGATGCCGTTGGGTATCAACCCCATCACAATCGAAACAACGCCCAAAACCAATCCCATGATAAACGGCAGATATTTATACAGTACGGGTTTCTCAAAACTCTTGTTTTCTGTGTCCTTTCGCTTGACATGCATATTGCATCTTCCTTTGCTTCTTATCTATATGCCTCTCTTTTCCCTAATCCGCGCGCAGTTTGCGCGGGTTTTCAAAGCTTTTGGTCAAGCTTTTTTCGAAAAGTTTGCGGGGCTTGGGGCAGCGCCCCAAGGTCTTGTCTTTTTAATTCTTAAAGCTGTGAATCGGCGCGGGTATCCGCCCGCCGCGTGCGATAAACGCCTCGCAGGAGAACGAATTAACCGGCATAATCGGCGCATAGCCCAGCAGCCCGCCGAACTCCACCACGTCGCCAAGCCCCTTACCGATAACAGGAATCAACCGCACCGCTGTCGTCTTGTTGTTTACCATACCAATCGCCATCTCATCCGCAATAATGCCGGAAATCGTTTCCGCCGACGTATCACCTGGGATGGCAATCATATCCAATCCCACGGAGCACACGCAGGTCATCGCCTCCAGCTTCTCCAACGACAACGCCCCCGCACGCACCGCGTCAATCATACCCTGGTCCTCACTGACCGGGATGAACGCGCCAGATAGCCCGCCGACGTAGGAGGACGCCATCACGCCGCCCTTTTTCACATTGTCATTCAACATGGCCAGCGCCGCCGTCGTGCCGGGCGCGCCCGCGTGCTCCAGCCCCATTTCCCGGAAAATTTCCGCCACGCTGTCACCAATCGCCGGCGTGGGCGCAAGCGATAGGTCAATGATGCCGAAGGGAACATTCAACCTTGACGACGCTTCCTGCGCGACAAGCTGCCCCACGCGTGTGATTTTGAACGCCGTTTTCTTAATCGTCTCGCAAAGCGTCTCAAAATCTGCGCCGCGCACCTGCTCCAGCGCGCGCTTCACAACGCCCGGGCCGCTGACGCCGACGTTGATAACCAAATCCCGCTCCCCCACGCCATGGAACGCGCCCGCCATGAAGGGATTGTCCTCCACCGCGTTGCAAAACACCACAAATTTCGCGCAGGCGATAGAATCGCGTTCCTTCGTCAGCTCCGCCATTTCTTTGATAATACTGCCCATTTTTTTCACGGCGTTCATATTGATGCCGGACTTTGAGCACGCCACATTCACCGAGGAGCATACCCGCTCCGTCGTGGCAAGCGCTTCCGGGATGGAGCGCACGAGCGTGATATCGCCCTTCGTGCTGCCCTTCTGCACCAGTGCGGAAAAGCCGCCGATGAAGTTGACCCCCACAGCCTTCGCCGCCTTGTCCAGCGTTTCCGCCACAGGGACAAAGCTGTCCGTCTCACAACCCGCCGCCGCGATGGCGATGGGCGTAACGGAAATCCGCTTGTTCACAATCGGGATGCCGAATTGCTTGCCAATGTCGTCGCCCGTTTGGACGAGCTTTTCGGCGCTTTTCGTGATTTTATCATATACTTTCTCATTGAACCGCTTCATGTCGGAATCCGCACAATCCATAAGGCTGATGCCCATCGTAATCGTGCGGACGTCAAGGTTCGCCTCCTCAATCATGCGGTTCGTCTCTTGTATCTCCAATTTTGAAATCATACCAAGCTGCCCCTTTCGTTATCCCCGCGATGCCGCCGGGTTGTCACATGATCACACATTATGAACCTAGAATCGAGTAGAACCGCGATTCTAGCAACGCACCAAGCGTGAACCGTGGTTCTACGACGATATGATTCTTAGTCTTCATACACCACGCCTACACTCTGTGCATCGCGTTGAAAATGTCCTCATGCTGCAACTTGATATGCACGCCGATTTCCTCACCAAGCGCGGCCAGCTCCGTCGTCACGTCCTCGAAGCGTTTCTCCGCCTTCTCCAAATCCACAATCATCATCATATTGAAATAGCCTTGCACAATCGTCTGCGAAATATCCAGAATATTGATGCCGCCATTCGATAGGTACATACACACCTTCGCGATGATACCAACCTGATCCTTACCCAAAACCGTTATGATGCCCTTCATTTCTGCACAGCCCCTTTGTTTTTGAGTTCTATTTTTTCTTCCAAATAGTTGAACGAAATGGCATACTTCTGCCCCGCCATTACCTCAAGCGTCTTCGTCTTACGCCCAAAAGACGTCGCGAAATTCTTGCCAACGGTCTGGAAACAATATTCAAAGTCCAGTTCCACTTTCCCCGATGGCACAAGTACGGAACGACCATAGTTCTCCATCGCCCCGCCGTTCACCGCGAAAATCGTGTACCCCTCTGCTCGGCCCATCGACCCCGCGATCGGGCGCGGCGGCATGACAGCACCATCGAACACAAGCTCCGCCAAATTCGCATCCTCTTGCAACCGCTTCTTCTTTTTACCCTTATTCTTCGCGCTCACCACAATCGAAATCACAATCGCGATAACTGCCATGCCTACAAATAGAGCCACCATCATCATCGGATTCTGCTCTACCCATTTCCCCAGTGCTTCTCCCATACCAAAAACCTCCTCATTTATACTATGACCCCCTACCGACACCATAGGGGTGCATATCATGCAACCCAGCCTACGCCCCCGCAAACAACGCCGCCGCGAAATCTTGCGCGTCAAACGGCTGCATGTCGTCGATACCCTCACCCACGCCGACGAAGCGGACAGGCAGCCCCAGCTCATTCCGTATCGCGACGACCACGCCGCCCTTCGCCGTGCCATCCAGCTTCGTAAGAATGATGCCTGTCAAATCCGCAATTTCGCGGAACACAGTCGCCTGCTGGAGAGCATTTTGCCCCGTCGTCGCGTCCAGCACGAGGAAAGCCTCGTAATGCGCCTCGGGATATTCACGCGATATGATTTTCGCGATTTTGCGGAGTTCCTCCATCAGGTTTTTCTTGTTGTGGAGCCGCCCGGCCGTGTCGCAGATGAGCAGGTCGGCCTTTCGCGCCTTCGCGGCTTGGATGGCATCGAATACAACCGCCGCCGGGTCGGAATTTTCCTGATGCCGGATAACGGGCACGCCGCTTCGCTCACCCCAGACCTCGAGCTGGTCAATCGCGGCCGCGCGGAAGGTATCCGCCGCCGCGAGGATGACGTTCTTGCCTTGCGCTTTATAATGCGCGGCCATCTTGCCGATGGAGGTCGTCTTGCCCACGCCATTCACCCCGATGACGAGCATCACCGTCGGCGTGGGTAGCGCAAGCGGCTCTTCGTCCTTCGTCAGCATCTCCTTGATAACCTCGGTCAGAATTGTACGAACGCCGTCCGCGTCCGTCACGCGGCCGTGCTTGACGCGTTGGCGCAATGCGTCCGTGATGTCGGATGCTGTCCGTGCGCCCACATCCGCAAGGATGAGCGCTTCTTCCAGCTCCTCGAATAAATCCTCGTCAATCTTTGTGAAGCTGCCCAGCACCGTGTCGATGCCACCCAGCACGTTCTTGCGGGTCTTGTCCAACCCTTCCAGCATTTTCTTAAAAAAGCCCTTCTTTTCCCTCTGTTCTTCCATATTCCGATTCCCTTCTATCTTCTATATTCTTGCAACACCCATTCCGCCGTCTCTTCAATCGTCAACGCCGTGTTGTCAATGACGCAATTGTGCGCGGCTGTCTCCGCTGTTTCATATTGCGGGCGGAGGAGGATGAAAAACGGCGTCAATCCCCGTTCCGCGAACATGGCCCTGTACGCACCCATGTCCTCCTGCTGTATCACATGCGCGAGGACGATGTCGCCACTGTACACGGCAGCCAAACCGACCTGCCGCATGATTTCGGTAAACAGCTCCTCCGGTGTGTATTTCTTGGATTCTTTCCGCCTTTGTATCACCTGCACAGCGCATGGAAGCCGTGCTTCTGCATCAATTCCACCGCGACAGAAGTCTTGCCGCTGCCGCAAGTTCCGTTGAGGATAAGGACGCGCCCGTTGTACTGTTTTTGACCGGCTGCAACCTCCGCGCCGCAAACTTTGCATACAGGGCATACCGGCGCAAGCGGAAAACCCGGTTTCCGGTATGCCTCGTTATACCATACGACCTCGCGCGGCGGAAGTTCGCCGCAGTGCGGACACAACACCATCAAACCGCCTCCGTAAACTTGACGCTCACCAGCTTCGACACGCCCTGCTCCTGCATCGTCACGCCGTAGAGCACATCCGCACCCTCCATCGTACCCTTGCGGTGCGTGATGACGATGAATTGCACGTCATGCGCGAAGTTGCGGAGGTAGTTTGCAAAGCGCTTGACGTTCGCATCATCCAGCGCAGCTTCAATCTCGTCCAGCACACAAAAAGGCGACGGCTTCATCCGTAAAATGGCGAACAATAACGCAATCGCCGTCAGCGCGCGCTCCCCGCCGGAGAGCAGGCTCATTTGCTGCAAGTTTTTGCCCGGGGGCTGCGCGACGATGTCGATGCCGGATTCCAGCACATTGCTCTCATCCGCCAGCCGCAAATGCGCCTGCCCGCCGCCGAACATTTCGGAAAACACCTCCGCGAAGTTTTCTGAGATTACGGCGAATTGCGCTTTGAACTGCGCCTCCATCTGGCTGACAAGCTCGCCTATAATATCAATCAGCTTCTCCTCCGCATCGATAATGTCGTCCCGCTGTTTCGTCAGGAAGCTATACCGCTCGCTCACCGTTTTGTGCTCCTCGATGGCGTTCACATTTACGGAGCCGAGGTCGCGCATGGCATTTTTCAATTCCTTGCCTTCGCGGGCAAGTTGTGCCGGGGAATCCTCCAAACGCGGCAGCTCCAGCGCTTGGTGGTAGGTGATTTCATATTCGTCCCACATTTCATCATATAGCCGCCGGTTGTCCGTCTCGATTTGCTCCCGGCGAACCTCCATCCGCGCCAGCTCACCGTTCAACTTTGTCAGTGTGGTACTTCGCTCTGCTGCGGCCTTCTCCGCCGCATCCATTTTCGCGGAAAGCGTGCTGCGTGCCGTTATCAGCGCGGCAATGCCATCGTCGGCTTCATCCTGCCGCGCGGCCAAAATTTCAATTTCCGCGCGCAACGCTTCAATCTCTTCTTCCTTGCTCTCTTTTTCCTCATCCCGCTGCGCGATTTCCGCATGGCAGCGCGCAACGGCTTCCTTCGCGGAACGGAGGTCGTTTTGTATCCGCGCGGCATTCTCCCTCGCGGCGGCAACATTCTGTATCAGCGCGGAAAGCGCAACCTGTATACCTGTCAGCTCCTTGAGCTTCTTATCCTTCGCCGCACGCGTTTCCGAAACCGCGCCTTGCTTTTCATCCACCGTTTTCAGAATGTCCGCAATCTCTGTCTCAATGCGTTTCTGCTCCTCCGCACAACGGCGCATCTCGTGGTTCGCCTCGACGAGCTGCTCCATCAACTGCCGCTCCTCAATGGCAAACGCATGCGCATTCTCCGCCAGACGGGCGCATTCCTCTTCCGCTTGCGCGATGGCACCCTGTACGGATGCGCGCTGCAACGCCGTCTCCTGCTTCAGCACCTTGCTCCGCTCAATCTGGTGCAAGATGGATTCTTGCCGCAGATGCGCGTTCCGCAGCCGCGCATCCAGCTCCGCCGCCTCGGCTGTAAGCGTCTCCAGCTTTTCAGTCAGTGTCGTGATTTCCCGGCTGCGGCTGAGGATGCCCGCCGCGTTTTTGTTGTGGCTGCCGCCCGTCAACGCGCCGCCCGGGTTGATGAGGTCGCCCTCCAATGTTACGATTTTATACGCGTATTTATTTTTTTTCGAAAACTTGACGGCATTGTCCAAATTATCCGCAATCAGCACGCGGCCCAGCAAGCTCGCCATGATGTTGTCATATTCCGGCGCAAAGGCAACCACATTCACCGCCGTATCCAGCATCCCCGGCTCCCGCAATAACGCACCCGCATTCGCCAAGCGCCGCCCCTGTACGGACGACATCGGCAAAAACGTTGCCCGCCCGCCGTTCGTTCGCTTCAGAAATGCAATGGCATTCTGCGCGTCAGCCTCGTTTTCCGTCACGATGTCCTGCAATGCGCCGCCCAGCGCGATTTCGATTGCCGTTTCAAACTTCTCCGGCACCTCCAGCAACTCCGCCACCGCGCCGCGTACACCCTTGTACACGCCTGGATTCCGCTTCTTTTCTTGCAAGACGGACTTGACGCTGCGGTAGTAGCCTTCGTAGCTCGCTTCCAGCTCCGTCAGCAGCTTCTTGCGCGTCTGCGCCTCGTGCAGCCGTTGCGCCGCACGCTTCTGCGCCGCGTCTGTCTCCGCAATGTCCGCGTCGGCCTGCTCCCGGTCATTCCACAAGATGGCAAGCTTATTGTCAAGCTGCGCGATGTGCGCATCCTTCTCCTCCAAGTCCTCCCCCAAGGCAAGGCGCTTCACCTCCGCCTCACGCAGGCGGCTCTCGTTCAAATCCCGCTCCTCGCTTAGCTCTTCCTTACGCTCGTCAAGCTGTTCATACAACGTTTCCGCGCGCTCCGCCATGCTTTTCACGTCCGAAATCGCGCGAAGGCGCTCAATGTGCTCGGAGGCGTATTTTTCAATCAAGCCTTCGTTTTTCGCAAGCTGCGCCTCAATCACGCCCAGCGCACCCTCGGCCACACGGCGCTGGTCTTCCTTGGCGAGTCGTTCCAGCTCCGCCGCATCCAACCGCGCGGTGATGGCCTTTGCCTCGTCGCCGCTCATCGCCGCAGCGGCTTCCCGCGTAGCGATGTCTTCCCGCAGGCGCTGCTTATCCGCCTCGATATGCTCCATCGCCTGCTCACACAGGCGGATATCATTCTCTTTCTTCTCCGAAGCAAGCCGCAGCTCTGTCATGGCTTCGGATGCACTTTCCGCTCGTGCTGTCAATGCCGCGGCTTCCAGCTTGTCCTCTTCCGCCGCCAACCGTGCGTCCTCCTGCGCGTGCTCCGTATCGTCAATCTGCATACGCAAATCGTCCAGATTCTGCGTCATACTGCCAAGAACTGTCTCCGCCTTCTTCGCCTCGTGGACGAACGCAGACACGGCGACAAGCTTATACCGCTCCGCCATGGCCAGGTATTTCCGCGCCTTGTCCGCCTGTGCTGCAAGGGGTTCAAGCTGCGTTTCCAGCTCCATGATGATATCATTTACGCGGATAAGATTCTGCCGCTCGTTCTCCAGCTTTTTTTCCGCATCCGTTTTTCTGTTCTTGAACTTGGTAATACCGACGGCCTCCTCGAAGAGAAGCCGCCTGTCCTCCGACCGCGTGGATAAGATTTCCTCCACACGCCCCTGCCCGATGATGGAATAACCCTCGCGCCCGATACCCGTGTCCATGAACAGCTCATGGATGTCCCGCAGGCGGCAGTTCGCGCCGTTAATAGAAAACTGGCTTTCCCCCGAACGATACACGCGCCGCGTGACTGTGATTTCTGAAAAATCCACATTCATGCGCCGGTCTGTGTTGTCAAGTATCATTGACACCTCGGCAAAGCCAAGCGGCCGCCGGCTCTGCGTCCCCGCGAAAATAACATCCTCCATCTTCGCCCCGCGCAGGCTTTTAGCGCTCTGCTCGCCCAGTACCCAGCGCAGCGCATCGGAAATATTGCTCTTGCCACTGCCGTTCGGCCCGACGACCGCCGTGATGCCTTTATTGAATTCCAACCGTATCTTCTCGGGAAAGGACTTGAAGCCCTGTAGCTCGATTCGTTTCAAATACATGTTTGCACCTCTATGACGATTGTTCTGTCTGTTGCCGTTCTGTCTGTTGCCGCTCTATGGATGCGCCGCTCATGACAAACCCCATCAAATAGCCCGCAATCATGCCGCCGATATGCGCGCCGTTCCCGATGCCGGGCGTTACCAGCCCCTGCGCAATGCCCACGACGACGAATATCAGCATGATATAAAAGCTCAAGCCGTCCACGCTCTTTCGCGTCCGCTGCGTCAGCGCCAACGCCGCGCCCATCAGGCCGTAAATCGCGCCGGATGCGCCCGCGCACACCGCGTCGGAGATGATGAGCTGTACCAAATTTCCGGCCACACCTGTGACGAGGTAAATCAGGATAAACTTACCCCGGCCGAAATGCCGCTCCAGCCGTGTGCCAAACACATACAGCGACAGGCCATTATACAGGAAATGGGTAACGCCGATGTGCATAAACATCGCCATGCCAATTCGCCAATACTCTCCATTTGTGACAATCAAATCCCGTTCCAACGCGCCGAACCGCAGGAGCACATCCATATTGGTCGAGCCGCCTTGCATTTCCATCAGCGTCAGCACAAGCGCGTTCAATACCAGAATCAAATAGACGAGCCATTCCTGCTTGACGGCGGGCTTGTTCTCCGCTGTCACCCGCGACGCAGGCAAGCTTCCTTTGTTGTGCAGCGCGTCGGACAACCAAACATCCGCGTGCAGCATACTCGCCGGTGCGTCGGGATGAAAGCGGAGCTGCTCTTCTTCGAAGCACACGAGGTATTCAATCGTATAGACAGGCTGGTTATAGAATGCCTCCTGCTTGTCAAGCCGCGATGCCCATGCCGCGCCATGCGCCGCACACACCGCGTTGAAAAGTATAACACTCCGCGCGCCGTCCTCCTCGTGGAGCGCTTGCAAGGTCTGCACCACCGCTGCTTCCTGTGCGGTCAAAGTTTCCACACCCAATTCATCCGCATCCCACAAGGCAAAAGCATACCGCACCGCGCCTTCCTGCCGGGAATATACCGCCGGGAACGCCGCACCGCCTCTGACCTGCTGAAAGCCCTGCGTAAGCAATGTGCTCTCCATCCGCTGCGCAAACTCATGATACACGCTGACCATCCCGTCCCTTCCGCACTTCCATCTATTACCCCATCCTTTTATTGTACCAATTTTACCACCCAAAAGCAAGCAAAACGCAGGATTCCCCTTGACGCCTGAAGCTTCGGGTTTTGTAGCGCCTGCGGCGATACAAAACGCAGGGGGCAAGCAGGGTTCCGATGCGACGCCTTTTGTCGCGAGTGAACCCTGCTTGCCCCCTGCTACCCTCCGCCCGGTGTCGTCACATCGCAGATGTGGCGGTACCGGGCGGAACATATCTCTTTCTTTTTTCGTTTATCGTACCAGCCAGCCTCCGTCCACCGCCAGCACATGCCCGGTCACATAATCCGCCGCCTTTGACGCAAGGAAGACGACCGTACCCATGACATCATACGGTGCGCCCCAGCGCTCCGCCGGGATGCGGCCCAGAATCTCCGCGTTGCGTTTTTCATCCGCGCGGATAGGCGCTGTGTTCGCTGTGGCAATATACCCCGGCGCGATGGCGTTGACCTGTATGTTCTTTGCGGCAAGCTCATTGGCGAACGCGCGCGTCACGCCCACCACACCATGCTTCGCGGCGGTATACGCCGGGACGAACTTCCCGCCCTGGAACGACAGCATGGATGCAATGTTGATAATCTTACCGCTGCCCTGTTCCGCCATGACCTTTGCCGTTTCCTGACTGAGGTAATACACTGCGTTCAGGTTCACGTCGATAACGGCTTTCCAGTCCTCGTCCGTATATTCCAGCAGCGGCGCGCGTTTGATGATGCCCGCGTTGTTGACCAAAATATCAATCCGGCCAAAAACCTTCACGCACGCGGCGACAGCTTCGGTAATCTTCTCGCGTACGGACAAATCCGCCTGTACGAACGCGACCTTGCGTCCAACCGCTTCAATCAACTCTCTTGTCTCGTCCCACGCATTGTCATAGGTCACGACGCAGATGTCCGCGCCCGCCTTCGCCAAAGCCAGTGCATAGCCTTGCCCAAGCCCCGTATTCCCACCTGTCACCATGGCAACCTTGCCGGACAGGTTAAAAAAATCCATTGCAAAATCCGTAATCTCGTGCATAATTTACCTCCTATTTCAAGTCTATCGTCTTAATATTGTCCATATCCGTAAACGTCTGGTTTTCCCCGACCATACCCCAGATGAAGGTATAATTCTTCGTGCCCACGCCGGAATGAATCGACCAGCTCGGCGAAATGACGGCTTCCTCGTTTTTCACAACGATGTGGCGCGTTTCCTGCGGCTCACCCATCATGTGAAACACAACATTCTCCGCATCCATATCGAAATACAGATACACCTCCATGCGGCGGTCATGCGTATGGGACGGCATGGTGTTCCAAATGCTGCCCGGCGCCAAAATTGTCATACCCATCACAAGCTGGCAGCTTTCCAGCACCGCGGGATGCACGTACTGGTTGATTGTGCGCTTGTTGCACTCCTCGTCTGTGCCCAGATTAACCTTCTTTGCCTTTTCAATCGGGATATGCACCGTCGGGAACTTCGTGTGCGCCGTGCCGGAGTTCATCCAGAACTTCGCCGGGTTCGCCGCGTCCACACTCGCGAACTGTATATCCTTGCAGTCGCGCCCGACATACAGGCCGTCCTGCTTCTTCATATCAAACTTCTCGCCGTCGACGACAATATACCCGTCGCCGCCGATGTTGATGACACCCATCTCCCGGCGCTCCAGGAAATACTCGCAGGCCAGTTCCTTGCCCGCTTCAAGCTCTAATGGCTTATCCGCCGGGGTGATGCCCGCCGCGATGATGCGGTCATAATGGCTATAGGTCATATTGACCTGCCCCGGCACAAACAAATTTTCAATTAAAAAGTGCCGCCGTAATGTCTCGGTTGTATAATGCTTCGCGTCCTCATGATGGTGCGAATAGCGTACATCCATTGCCATGGTGAAACCTCCCTTATTTCCGCACACGGCCGAAGCCGCCCTTCATCAGAAAATATTTTATAAGCTTATATACTGCCAGGATAGAAACAATCGAACATGCACATATGACAACGAAATTGTATATTGTNACAAACATTACNTCACCCAATATGGCCGAAAGTATGAGTGTCAAAAAAAGCATTATNAACACAACTGCCGATGCATTGAGCATTGATTTGCCAAATATAATTTCCAATATGTGTTTTGCATCCATAGANGCGCACNCTCCTTTTCTCCTTTATCTCTGCACGCGACCGGAGCCGTCGCCCTTCATCAATGTCTTGACCTCCGCCACCGTCACATGGTTGAAGTCGCCCTCAATCGTGTGCTTCAGGCAGGATGCCGCCACCGCAAACTCAATCGCATCCTGCGCGGTATAATCATTCATGATGGCGTAAATCAAACCGCCGCCGAAGGAATCGCCCCCGCCAACTCTATCCACGATATGCACCGGGTACTTTTTCGAGAAGAAGAAATCACTCCCGTCAAACAGCATCGCCGCCCAGTTGTTGTCCGACGCGCTGATGCTTTCACGCAACGTAATCGCAACCTTATCAAAGCCGAAGCGNTCCTTGAGCTTCTTCGCCACTTCCTTGTAGCCCTCGCGGTCAAGCTGGCCGCCGTGGACNTCCGTACCGCTCGCGCTGATGCCGAAGACCTTCTCCGCATCNTCNTCATTCGCNATGCANACGTTGACATANCCCATCANCTCGCCCATAACCTTGCCCGCCTGCTCCGTCGTCCACAGGTTCTTGCGGTAGTTCAAATCGCAGGAAACCGTGATGCCCTTCGCTTTCGCCGCCTTACACGCTTCCAGCGTCACCGCCGCCGCGTTCGCGCCCAGCGCGGGCGTGATGCCTGTGAAATGGAACCAGCTTGCGCCGTCGAAAATCTTATCCCAATCAAAGTCCGCCGGAACCGCCTCGGAAATCGAGGAATACTTGCGGTCATACACGACCTTGGACGGCCGCTGCGACGCGCCCTTTTCGATATAATAGATACCCACGCGCTCACCGCCGCGCACGATGTCGCAGGTGCAAACGCCGTATTTCCGCAGCTCGTTGATGGCCGCCTGGCCAATCGGGTTCTCCGGCAGCTTCGTCACAAAGCTTGGCGTCCATGCCAAAATTCGCGATGGACACAGACACGTTCGCCTCGCCCCCGCCGTACACCACTTCAAATTTGTTCGCCTGATCGAACCGCAGGAACCCCTCCGGTGCCAGACGCAGCATAATTTCACCAAAACAAACAACCTTACCCATTTTGAAAGCCCTCCTTGTAATATTCCATTGTTTAGATAAAAGTCCGTAGATTGTTTTATTTTACCATGACACGCGGCGTTTTGCAAGCGTCTCCCCATCGCCGCACATATGCGCGCGGCGTTTCTCGTCTGCTTCCCACTGCCGTTCAATTTCGTCAAGCTGACGTGTTTTTTCCGCCTCTAAAAAATTTTTGTCCAGCACGACAAAAATGCATTCCCCGCAATCCCCTGCGCGGTTGCGGCGGATATCCGGCAAAATGCACGCGCACTTCCGGTTGTATATGCAGAATTCATTGTCACAAAGCATTCTATCACCCACGCTGTCCGGCACCGTTTTTTTCGGTGCCTGTAATGAATTCATTGCACTAAATGTAAGTGCATATTCACATTATACCCGAGCATACACTTAAAATAAAGGAAAAATACATGCATTTCACACGAATGATAAGGAGAATGAGAGAACTCTTTACAAAGGAGTGTGGGACATGAACCGTCAAAAACACATCAGCATCCGCATCGACGCGGAGACGCTCCGGAAATTCCATTATGTCGCCAAATACGATGACCGCTCCGGCAGCGGGCAAATCATGTACTTGATTAACAAATGCATCCGCGCGTTCGAAGAAGAGCACGGTAAAATCCCCGCGCCGGGCGAGCCTTGCGAAGAGCATAACGACCCGGTTTGACAAACACCCACGTGCGGCGTATGATAGACTGGTATATATACTCGCATTTTGCGCACGGGGGAATCATGATGACAATCCAAAAAATCGCCGCCATCCATGACATCACAGGTATCGGCCGCTGCGGACTCTCAGTGGCGATGCCGCTGCTTTCCGCACTGGGGCATCAGGTCTGTCCGCTGCCGACGGCCGTACTGAGCACGCATCCCGGCGGTTTTAACAACCTCTATATGCGCCCGCTCACGGCGGACACAGATGCAATTTTGGCGCATTGGACACAAGAGCATATCACCTTCGACGCACTGTACACGGGCTTTCTTTGCACACCCGCACAGGCGGATTGCATTACGGAGGCTGTCACCCGCATGGAACCGGGCTTCGTCCTCGTTGACCCCGTGCTGGGCGACCATGGCAAGCTCTACAGCTTGGCCGACGACAACATGGTCGCCGCCATGCGCAGCCTTGCCGCCGCCGCTGACCTTATCACACCGAATCTCACGGAGGCCTTCGCGCTCCTGGGCGAACCGTACCGCGGCGGCATTTTCAGCCTCGCGGATGCGGAAGCAATTGCCGAAGCGCTCGCGGTGCAATTCCAAGCGGACTGCATCCTGAAGGGCGTGCCGCTGGATGAAAACGGACACATGACGAACTTGCTGCATTTGCACAACAGCCGCCGTACAATTACCGCCGCGTACACCGCCGTCCCGCAGGGCTATCCCGGCACAGGCGACGCGTTCGCATCGCTGCTGCTTGGCATTATGCTTCATACACGGGATTTGGAACACGCATTCCGCACGGCCACGCGCGTCACGACCGAATTGGTTCTGCACACATACAAAAAAAGAACGCCCCCGCGTGAGGGCGTTCTTTTAGAGGACTTTTGTCCGCATTTGCATACACATTGCGGCTGCCCGGTGGATTAAAGCACCGCCAGAAACGCTTTTCCCACCATTTCTGCCGCTGCCTTCCCACGCAGCGCCTCCACAATCGCCAAGCCGAAATGCACCGTCGTTCCGGCGGCTTTGGAGGTGATGAAATTTCCGTCCCGCACAACAGAACTGCTGCCATACCGCGCGCCCGTGAGCTTGTCCGCCATGGCGGGATAACACACCGCTGTCCGCCCGGTCAGAAGCCCAAGCCCGGCCAATATCGTCGGCGCGGCGCATATCGCAGCTATCAGCTTCTCCTCCGCGGCGTATTGCCGGATGAGTGCGATGAGTTTCTCGTGCGCCTGATACCCCGGCAGCACAGCACCGCCCGGGAGTATCAGCATTTTTCCCGTGCTCATATCTGCCTCTTCGAACAGCGCATCCGCCTCCACGCGGATATTGTGCGCACCGTTCACCATCTTCCGCCCTGTGATGGACACAAGCGTCACATCCACCTGCGCCCGGCGCAGAATATCCGCCGTCGTCAGCGCCTCCGTCTCCTCAAAGCCGTCTGTTAAAAACAAAAAAGCTTCCATAGCCTACCTTCCTTTCTCTTCCGTAACCAGCCCCACTTTCTAAAAAAAGAGGCAATCAAGTTTTGATTGCCCCGCGTTTGCATTCCGTATTCAATCACGATACATTAAATCATGATAAAGCTCAACAACAGGCAAAGCGCCATGAATACCGCGCCGAGAATCTTCGACCACATTTCGAGCTGGCCTTCCAAGGAACGACCCTTGTTCTTATCCCAATATGTCTGCGACGCGCCCATGCCCGCCATCGTGCCGGACAAACCAGCCGAACGCTTCTTCTGCAACAGAATCGCCACATTCAACACAAGGCAAACCACGCCGACAACACCGAGAATCACATAAAACAGTATATCCATTGCAAGCCCTCCAACCACATTATCAATTTATTTCCTGTCACGTAAAAGCCATTATAGCACAAGCAATTGGAAAAGGCAAGTGTTTTCGCAAGAAAAATTCATTGCACCAGCGCACCGTAATCGTTCACGAGCAGCTCGAAAATTTTCTCCATTTTCCCGCTGTCCGCATTGATATACACGAGATATTCCGTCCCGTCTTTCACCGTGCGGAATTCATAACACAGCACCTCGCGGTATGAGCCCAGCGGTATCACGACAAGCTGCGAGCCCTGAACCGCCAGTTTCGGCGACACACAGGTCATCGCATCCGCCACTGTCAGGCGCGGCGCGGCAATTGTCCGCGGGCCGTGCATCATCACATAGCCCAGCGCCTCGCAACCCTCAATCCCACCGTCCGCCATGCTGACCTTCACCTTCACAAGGTCGGGATACATCAGCACGCCGTCCACCACGGGCGCGTAGTTAATCACGACGCTGGCCTCTGCATATTCGTAGTAGCTGTACTTCATATCTGCGAAGCCTGCCTGCTTCAGGAACGCATCCGCGCAAGCCACAGCGGCCTGCAAGGTCAGACGTGTACCGTCTGTGTTTTCATCCGGCGCGCGGAGCATCCAAAGCGGGATGCCGCCCTGCTTTGTTATGTCGATATACAGGGAGGGTTCGCTATCCCCCGTGCGGCGCACGGCATAACTCAGCACCGGCACCGCCGCGCCCGTCTCCGCTGCGGTTTCGCCAATCCATTCCACTCCCTCAACGTCCTCCGCCGCGAGGAGGTTCAGCACAACCTCCCGCCCTTCGTTGCGGTTCAATACCGGCAAACCCGCCGTCAGGCGCGGCGCAAGCGTCTGGATGTGGTCGGAAAACGGCCCGTCATATATCAGCATCGGCGCTTCGTGAATCGGCTGCGTCACCGAATGCAACGAACCCAGCAGCGCCTCCGGCACGATGCCCGCTTCGTCGGTCTGTTCCGTCATGGCAAGGTCATCCCACGGCACGCCGCCTGTCACGGCGGCCTGGTTGACAATGCTCGTCAGCCCGTCGGCAAAACCGGGCGCCAGCGCCCGCACTTGCGACAAATTTTGCCGGTCGGCCTCGTCCAGCGCATTGCCGTCCAGCGTTTTCAGCAGCAGCGCATACGCCAAATCGCTCACCTGCGCCAGATATTTCTGCGCCTCGACGACCTCATTCATGGCATACGGCAGCGATGAAAGCCGGCTGTGCGCCGCGTCCGATTGCTTCCAGATTTCCGCGTACAACGGCGCGGTTTGCTCCGGCCGCTCCAGCACATCCAGCTTACCCAAAAGGCTGTCCACATTCGCTGCGTGCCCCGCCGCCTCGCGGAAAGCACGGTCATATGAGTTAGAGAGCATGGATTTATACAAATTCCGTTCATGCCGCTGTGTCACAGTGTACCCGCCCACCGCCACCAAAGCTAGGCTCAACACACCGATGGTGATACCGTAGATTCTCGTTTTTGTCATCCCAATCCCCCTAACTTTTTGCAAAAACATGGTTGCCGACGGTTTTCGTCACGGTCAAGGTCAGCACCCATTTACTTGTCGCCGTGACGGGATTCCAGTAGAACACCGCGCCGTCTACCGGGTCCCAGCCGTTCATGGCGTCCCGCGCGGCGTTGATGCAGGATTGCGTCGGCGCAAGCAGTATTTGCCCATCCGACACCGCATCGAACGCACCCGGCTGGTAAATCACGCCGGAAATCGTATTCGGGAAGCCTGTGTGCTTCACGCGGTTCATCACCACCGCGCCGATGGACACCTGCCCGATATAACTCTCCCCTCGCCCCTCGCCGTTAATCAAACACGCGAGGAGCCACACGTCGCTCTCCCTCTCGCTAGAGGTTGGTGGCGTTGGCGTGGCCGTCGGCTGCGGTGCGTTTGTAGGTGCGGGCGTGGCCGTCACCGTCGCCACCGTTTGGAAAATCCCCATCGCCTCCAGCGTGTTCTTCCCGGCGATGCCGTCCACTTTCAAACCATTCGTCCGCTGGAAGTATTTCACCGCCTCGAACGTCAGCATACCGAATTTTCCGTCCACGCTGCCGCTGTAATACCCCCAGCGTTTGAGCTTGTCCTGTATCGTCCGCACGACCGTGCCCGACGACCCCCAAGTGTAGTTTTGCGCTGCGTGTACTTTCTCGCCTGCGGTAAACAATCCGGTAAGCATGACCACCATCATTGCGATTGCAAAAAACCGTTTATGCCTCATATTCATCCGCTCCTGTATTGTGTCTCATTATGTCTCATTGCTTCCATTTCGCTTTCCATTCCTGCCACAACTCCACCAGCGCAAAGCGTATCCACGCCGAGTCACCCTTTCCCGTCACCAGCGCCGCTCCGTCCGTTGTCAACACCGCTTCCAGTGCTTCCGACGTTTCCGCCGATACCGCCGCCTGCGTAATATCTACATAGCACAGCGGCGGAAATACCATGCACCACCAATTCCGCCCTTCGCCTGTGCCAAGCTCAATTCGCAGCGCGTCATACGGCCCGGCGGGCAGGGCGATGTCTCCATATTCCCGCGTAGGGAAATACGCCCGCGCAATACCCGCCTGCGCACCGTATACGTATCCGTTTTCCAGAAGAACCGCCTCCGCC
>JGI994J12354_10001349_pt1 | contig 24902 bp, 22 predicted proteins | sample IntmicLarv3ML3BL_FD_12354 | JGI IMG/M metagenome (IMG submission 12354)
GTGGTGACGGACGGCACGGCGGTTTTAGGCTTGGGCGATATCGGCCCGGAGGCGGGCATGCCCGTCATGGAAGGAAAATGCGTTTTGTTCAAGGCCTTTGGCGATGTGGACGCGTTCCCGCTATGCATCAAATCGAAGGACGTGGATGAAATTGTGAATACTGTGTACCTGCTTTCCGGCTCCTTCGGCGGCGTGAACCTGGAGGATATCGCCGCGCCCAGGTGCTTTGAAATAGAAAAGAAATTGAAGGAAAAATGCGACATCCCGATTTTCCACGATGATCAGCACGGCACTGCCGTGGTGACGCTGGCGGCGCTGGTAAACGCGCTGAAGCTGGTCAAAAAGAGCAAAAACGATACAAAAATCGTGATCAACGGCGCGGGCGCTGCCGCTATTTCCATTACGAAATTGCTGCTATCCGACGGCTTCAAAAATATCACACTGTGTGACCGCACGGGTACGATTTACGCGGGACGCGCGGAGAGCATGAACGCCATCAAGGAAGAAATGGCGCAAATCACAAACCCTGAAATGGTAAAGGGCAAACTGGCCGATGCCGTTCGGGGCGCGGATGTGTTTATTGGTGTATCGGCTCCCGGCACGCTCACAATGGACATGGTGAAAACCATGAACAAGGATGCGATTGTGTTTGCCTGCGCGAACCCGACCCCGGAAATCTTTCCTGATGAAGCGAAGGCCGGCGGCGCGAGGATCGTTGCCACAGGGCGCAGCGATTACCCGAACCAGGTGAACAACGTGCTGGCGTTCCCGGGTATCTTCCGCGGCACCTTTGATGTGCGCGCATCGGACATCAACGATGCGATGAAAATCGCGGCGGCCTACGCGCTGGCGGATTTGGTGGACGAGAAGGAATTGAACGAGGAATACGTGATTGTAGCGCCCTTTGATACCCGCGTGAAGGAAGCGGTCTCTTCGGCGGTTTCCAAAGCGGCCAGGGACAGCGGGGTCGCGAGAATCTGATATCACGCTTTGGGGCGGTCGCGGAAAGATTTAACCGCGCTGCCCCTTTTCACCTATTGCATCGCATAAGAAGGAGCGCATGATGAAATTTTTAATTATAACAGGGAATCCCAAGACGGACGGACTCTGCCATGCGGTTACGGAGCAGGTTTGCTGCGGCGCGGAGGAAGGCGGAGCGCAGGTGGAAATACTGACGGTCGCGGAACTGCAGCGCTGCCATGTGTGCGAAAAGGGCTGGGGAACATGCCGCGAGACGCATCACTGCGCATTTGGCGAAGATGGGTTTACCGAGGCGCAGGCGCGTATTAAAGCTGCGGATATGCTATGCTTGATAACGCCTGTTTATTGGGGTGAAATGGCGGAAGGACTCAAATCCTTTTTGGATCGGCTGCGGCGGTGCGAGTTTGGGCAAAGCGGGGCGCTTGCGGGCAAGCAGGTGCTGCTTGTCGCATCCCCCGGCGGCACAGGGAACGGTGTACTGACTTGTCTTGAACAGATGGACAGGTTTTGCCGACATACGGGCGCTGTTATATTCGATTATATCGGCATCAACCGCTGGAACAACGATTACAAGCAGGCGGCGGTTTATGAGGCGGCGGCAGCCATGGCGCGGGGCAGAAAAGCCGGGCAAACCCTTTAAGGAGTAAGAATGGAAATCACATTAAGGCAAGCGATGCTTGAGGACAGAGAAATATTAAGCAACCTTTTGGAAAAATACGATTATGAGTTTTCCGCGTTTGATAACCGCGATGTGAACAAGCTGGGACTCTTTGGATACCCGTACCTTGATTTTTACTGGACAGAGAAAAACCGTTGGGCATATTTCATTGAGGTGGATGGCCGACTGGCGGGCTTTGCTATGGTGAACGATTACCCGGAGATTGAGGACAGGCGCAGCGATTTTGTGCTTTCGGAATTTTTTGTGATGGTTAAATACCGCCGCATGGGTGTGGGAAAAGCGGCATTTTTTGAACTGCTCAAAAGGCATAAGGGCACATGGCAATTAAAGCGGCATCCGAAGAACATCCCCTCCGTGCTTTTTTGGAACCGCGTGGTAGATGAATACACGAAGGGCTGCTATGAAAAGATTGAAGCCTATCCGAACACCGCCTATGATGACGGCACTTTGGCGGATGTGTTCTTTTTTGAATCATAACAGCGAAAGGTGGATTTGAGATGACAGCAACCCATGAAAAAGCAAGGGAATTCATGCGTTTAAATGCCCGTCCTGTGGATTTTGCCAGATGGCGCTTTCACTTTGAATCAGGAAGCGCGGAAGAAGTGATAAGCTGCTTGTCCGCCTATCAAAATGCGGATGGCGGCTTCGGGCATGCCCTTGAAGCGGATTGCTGGAATCCCCATTCAACGCCGATCCAAACGTGGACAGCCACGGAAATATTGCGGGAGCTGAATTTTACAAATCATGATCACCCGATGATCAAAGGCATATTGCGCTATCTCGGCAGCGGGAAGGACTTTAACGGCCGGCTTTGGTATAACGCCGTTAAAAGCAACAACGATTACCCCCATGCTCCCTGGTGGCACAGCGACAGCGACAGCATATGCCATCATGATTACAACCCGACAGCATGCCTGGCGGGGTTCATTATTCGCTTTGGTGATAAAGCATCGGCATTATATCAGCTGGGCGTTCGTATCGCCAAAGAAGCCTTCACGCAGTTTATTGAAGGGGGACGGCTGAACGATATGCATACATTGCTTTGCTTTATCCGCCTTATGCAATATTGCCGCGAGGCCAACGCGCCCGATGTGATTGATATTGCCGCGATGGAGCAAAAAGCGCGGGAGGATGTGAAGGGCGCGATCACGCAGGATAGGGCTGAATGGGAAGCCTCCTACGTTTGCAGGCCCTCCCAGTTTTTTCATACGAAAAGCAGCGTGTTTTACGAGGATAATAAGGCAATTGCCGATTACGAATGCGATTTCATTATCAAATCCCAATTGAGCGACGGCTCCTGGCTTATCCCGTGGGGATGGAATGACTATCAGGAGCAGTGGGCCATCAGCAAGCATTGGTGGAAAGCCAATGGGATTATCACGAACTTGCTTTACCTAAAAGGCCTTGCCAATTGAATCATGGCAGGGAATCTGCTAAAATAAGAACCTGCGGAGCATAGCTCCGCAGGAATTGAAGTTTTTGCCGCGCTTTTTTCAAAAAGCGCGCGTATCCCCCCAAAGGAGAACCTGATGACAAAGGATTTGGAGCTGAAAATTCAAAAGCTGCCCGACAGCCCCGGCTGCTACATTATGAAGCACGAAGGGGAAATTATTTATGTGGGCAAAGCGGTGAATTTGAAAAACCGCGTGAAGAGCTACTTTCAGGCGCAAAAGGGGCATACGGTAAAGGTATCCGCGATGGTGAATAAGATTGATGATTTTGATATCATGCTGTGCTCAAGCAATCTGGAAGCGCTCATTTTGGAGTGCAACCTGATTAAGCTGCACAGGCCTTACTATAATATTCTTTTGAAGGATGATAAGCATTACCCCTATGTAAAAATTGATTTGAACGAACACTTCCCGAGGATGCAATTGGCCAGGCGCATTGATAAGACGGATGGGGCGAAGTACTTCGGCCCCTATATTGGCGCGACGGCGGTAAAGCAGGTGATGGACGCGGTGAAGGATGTGTTCCCCCTTCGCACCTGCAATTTGGAATTGCCGCTAAAAAGCCCTGCTCGCCCCTGTGTGAACTATGAAATCGGGCGCTGCCTGGCTCCCTGTGCGGGGAAGGTAACCGAAAAAGCCTACGGTGAAATGATAAACGGCGTCATCCGCTTTTTGAATGGCCGCTATCAGGAGGTGGTAGCGGGGCTTCAAAGCGATATGCTGGAAGCGGCGAAAAATCTGCAGTTTGAACGGGCGGCGCTTTTGCGTGATAAAATCAGCGATGTAAAGGATTTGATGCAGCAGCAAAACGCCATCCAAACGGCGGATACGGAGCAGGACATTATCGCCGTAGCGCAGGACGGCTTGGATGCTATGGTGCAGGTGCTGTTTGTGCGCGGTGGGAAAATGATTGGCGGCGAGCATTTTGTTCTGCCCCGCGAGGGCGCGGAGGAGGCGGGCGAGGTGCTGGCGGGGTTTTTAACGCAGTTTTACGAGGATGGGAACATTGTGCCGCGCCATGTGCTTGTGGAGGCGCTTCCCGATGGCATGCAGGAAATGGAACAGTGGCTGAGGGATGCCCGCGGCGGCGCGGTGAGCCTTTCCATTCCCAAGCGGGGCGAAAAATACGAGCTGATTATGATGGCGCATAAGAACGCGGCGGACGCGCTGGAAAAAAGAAACGCGCGGGAGGCTATCTTTAAGGAACGTACCACGGGCGCGTGCGAAAAGCTTGCCAAAGCCATCGGCATGGATAAAACGCCGCGCCGTATTGAAGGCTATGATATCTCAAACACCCAGGGGGTATTGTCCGTGGGCGCGATGGTGGTATTTATCGACGGCGTGCCCGCGAAAAAGGAATACCGCCATTTCAGAATAAAAACGGTGGAGGGCGCGAACGATTTCGCTTCCCACTATGAAATGATGGACAGGCGTATGGCCCACGGATTGGAAGAAATAAAGGAGCGGCAGGAAAAGGGGTTGCCCTTGATCGGCGGCAAGTTTTCAGATTTGCCCGATCTGATTTTGATAGACGGCGGCGCGCAGCAGCTGCGCTTTGCCCGGGAAGCCATGCAAAAGCACGGCCTTGACATCCCCATGTTCGGCCTTGCGGAAAAGCTGGAGGAAATCTATCTGCCGAACCGCAGCGATACAATCCTGCTTAATCATCATACCCCTGAACTGCACTTGATCCAGCGCATCCGCGACGAAGCGCACCGCTTCGGCATTATGCACCACCGCAATTTGCGCGGCAAGGCGGGAGTGCACAGCCAGCTGGACGATATCCCCGGCATTGGCGAAAAGCGCAGACGGGCGCTTTTGAAGCATTTCCATACAATCAAAGCGATTAAAGAAGCAAGTCTCGAAGCGCTGTGCGAAGCGGATGGCATGAATATAAGGGCCGCACAAGCTGTATTCGATTGGGCTCATGCGTTGCCAAAATAGAGAATAAAAATCGGTTTTTTTTAGGTGAGTGATGCGAGCGCCGCCAGTGGCGGAATAAGCGAGTTGAACGAATCAATCGAAACGAGCAATGCAAGCGATAGCGTAGCAGTGCGACGATTGAGATTGCGGACGAGCGCGAGAACCTTTTTCCTAAAAGAAAAAGGTTCTCGCAAAAAAATAATTCCCAACATGAAAAAATTCCTTCCCTCAATTGTATTCATAGTGAAGGGAGTTGAGTGGATGTGCCAAACGAGCTCTATGGCAGCATTCAGCAGGCGGTTCAAACGCACATGCAAAGCATTGTGCGTGTGGCGTACACGTACGTAAAAAACGTGCACGACGCGGAGGATATCGCCCAGGATACGTTTTTAAGCTACATGCATGCGGGCAAAACCTTTGAAAGCGCCGAGCATGAAAAAGCGTGGCTTATTCGGGTGTGCATCAATAAGAGTAAAAATTCTTTAAAGAGCGGCTGGTTTAAAAGCAGAAACCCGCTGCCCGAGGATTTGAGCGAGGAGATGCCCGAGGAAAACGGCGTGCTGATGGCGGTGATGCAATTGGAAGAAAAATATCGCCTGCCGATCCACTTATTTTACTATGAAGGCTATGATATGAACGAAATCGCGACATTGCTTTCAATCCCTTCGGGAACCGTGGGCACGCGGCTGGCGCGGGCCCGCAATATCCTAAAAACACTGATGGGAGGGGAATATTTTGAAGGATAACGCTTACAAATCGGCCATGGAAAAGCTTCCTGTTTCTAAAAATTTGGAAGAAAAGACGATGGCGTTGCTAACTTCCTCCCACATGGCAAAGAAAAGGGAGGAAAGAAAAATGAAAACGAAATGGGTTAAGATGATAGGCTCTTTGGCGGCGGCGTGCCTGGTGTTGGCGATTGTTGTACCGGCGCTTGTGCCGGGCGAAAGAACGGCGGATACGGGCATTGTGGGGGTAGAAGCGCAGTTTAGCGAAACGGTGGCAAGGAAGAGTCTTGGCATGGTCGCCCCGGGCGAGGTGCAGTATGAAGCGGAAGCCGATGCCATGTTCTACGCCGCAGCGCCTTTGGCAGGCCATGTGGAGTGGAACACGGAAGAGTTCAACTATATTTCCGAAAACCGCTTTTTATCCGCGCGGTTAAGCCCACTCAGCACCTTTGCGGCGGATGCGGATACGGCATCCTACGCCAAACTGCGCTCGGCGATTTTAAGGGGCGATATCCCGCCGGTGGACAGCGTGCGCATTGAGGAAATGCTGAACTACTTCGTCTATGATTATAAAAAGCCCGAAAAGGGCGAACCCTTCGGCGTGACGACGGAGATTGCCGATTGCCCGTGGAATGCGGATACGAAGCTGTTGCTGATTGGCTTGCAGGCCGAGAAAATCGAAACGGATAACCTGCCCGCGCAAAACCTTGTGTTTTTAATTGATGTATCAGGCAGCATGGACAGCCCCGACAAACTGCCCCTGGCTGTACGGGCGTTTAAATTGGTGCTGGAAGAATTGAAGCCGACGGATACCGTATCCATCGTGACGTACGCATCGGGCGATCGCGTGGTGCTGGATGGCGTTCGCGCAAGTGACAAGGTTCGCATTATGGAAGCGCTGGACAGCCTGATGGCGGGCGGCGGCACGGCAGGCGCAGCAGGCATCAATACCGCCTATGATATCGCGCAAAAGCATCTGATAAAAGGCGGCAACAACCGTGTGATTTTGGCGACGGATGGGGATTTGAACATCGGCGTTTCGTCCGAAGGCGATTTGACTCGCCTGGTGGAAGAAAAGCGCGAGGGCGGCGTGTTCTTGAGCGTGCTGGGCTTCGGCAGCGGCAACTATAAGGATAACAAGCTGGAAGCGCTGGCGGATCACGGCAATGGCAACTATGCCTATATAGATACCATCTTCGAAGCCCGCAAAGCCTTGGTGGAAGAATTGGGCGCGACCTTCTTCACCGTGGCGAAGGATGTGAAGCTGCAAGTGGAATTCAACCCCGCGAAAATCAAGGGCTACCGTCTGATCGGTTACGAAAACAGGCTTCTGAATGCGGAGGATTTCAAGGATGACACGAAGGACGGCGGCGAAATCGGCAGCGGCCACCGCATGACAGCGCTGTATGAAATCGTGCCTATAGACAGCCAAATGGCAATCGATGAGATTGAAACCAAGTACCAAACCGCAGCGGGAACGGACAGCGCCGAATGGCTGACGGTGAATTTGCGGTGCAAAGCGCCGGATGGCGATACGAGCACGCTGTATTCCTACCCTGTAGATGAAACCGCGTACGTGGCGGAAATGAGCGACAATATGCGCTTCGCCTCGGCCGTGGCGGAAACGGGCATGCTGCTCCGCGACAGCGAATTTAAAGGAACAGCAAGCTACGCTGAAGTACTGGAACGGCTGCGCGGCACCAAGAGCGTGACAGGCGATGTGTATAAGGAGGAGTTTCAATACCTGGTGACAAAGCTCGGGAGAGAAAAGTAGATTCAAAAGGGTAACAGGCAAGACCCGCCATTTGGCGGGTCTTTTTGTGTTCTGAAATTTAATCCCGACTATTTTGGTAGGGGTATTGACAAGCCGTTGGGTTTGAGGTAATATATACCCGATAAAAACACTCGGGATTAAAAAGGGGGAGCCGGATTGAAGCTGTCAACCAAGGGAAAATACGCGCTTTACGCGATGCATTATTTGGCGCTGAAAAGCGGCGAAGGGCCGCAGCCGCTGAGGGCGATTGCGGAAATCGGCGTGCCGGAACAGTATTTGGAGCAGCTTTTGGGCAACCTACGCCGCGCGGGGCTCTTAAAAACAGTGCGCGGCGCGCAGGGCGGGTATGAATTGGCGAAGGCGCCGAAGGATATTACGGTGGGTGATATTATTGAAGCGACGGAAGGACCGATTTGCCTTTCCGATTGTTTGGCGGATGAAACCCCTTGCACAAAAAGCGATGCTTGCGCGGCGCGGTTTGTTTGGGACAAAATCAACAGGCGCATTAATGATATTTTGCAGAGCATCAATCTGAATGATATGCTAACCAAGAACCAAGAGGGAGAAATAAAATGAATCGGATTTACATGGACAACGCGGCGACAACGGCTGTTGATAAAGATATTCTGGAAGGGATGCTGCCTTATTTTACCGAGGTATACGGCAACGCATCCTCTATCCACGCTACGGGGCGGGATGCACGCAAGGCGATTGAAAATGCCCGCAGGCAGGTGGCGAAAGCGATCGGCGCGGAGCCGTCCGAAATCTATTTTACGGCAGGCGGCACGGAGAGCGACAACTGGGCCATTAAGGGCGCGGCGCTCTATAAACGGCTGAAGGGCAATCATATCATCACCTCCGCTATTGAGCACCACGCGGTATTGCATACATGTCAGTGGCTTGAAAAGCAGGGCTTTGAAGTGACGTATCTGCCTGTGGATGAATTCGGCATGGTCAACCCTGCCGATGTGGAAAAGGCGATAACGGAAAAAACCATTTTGATCACCATTATGGCGGCGAACAACGAAATCGGCACAGTTGAGCCGATTAAGGAAATCGCCGAGATCGCCAAAGCGCATAAGGTGCTCTTCCATACCGACGCGGTGCAGGCCATCGGCGCGATTCCCGTTGATGTGCGTGATTGGGGCGTTGATATGCTGTCCTTAAGCGGGCACAAGTTTCACGGGCCCAAGGGTGTCGGAGCGCTGTACATTAAAAAGGGCGCGCATATCGAAATTTTCATGCATGGCGGCGCGCAGGAGCGCGGCCGTCGGGCGGCGACGGAAAACCTGCCCGGCATTGTGGGCCTTGGGCTGGCGATTGAAAAAGCGGTAAGCAACCAAGCGGAAAACGCGAAGAAGCTAATCGCCATGCGCGACAGGCTGATTGAAGGCTTGCTTGAAAAAATCCCCGATACGCGCTTGAACGGGCATTCCACCAGGCGCTTGCCCGGCAATGTGAACATTTCCGTTCGCTATATCGAAGGGGAAGCGCTGCTTTTGCGGCTGGACTTGGCGGGCATCGCGGGCTCTTCAGGCTCGGCGTGCACCAGCGGGTCGCTGGATCCGAGCCATGTGCTGCTGGCCATTGGCTTGCCTCACGAAATCGCCCATGGCAGCCTGCGGCTTTCACTCAGCCCGGATAACACCATGGCCGAAGTGGAGGAAGTCATTCGTGAACTGCCGAAGATTGTGGAAACATTAAGGCAAATGTCTCCCCTGCATGCATAAATATAAGTTTGAGGAGCGTTAAAAGACAATGTACAGCGAAAAAGTAATGGATCATTTCACCAACCCCCGCAATGTGGGCGAAATAGAGAACGCCTCGGGCACGGGCACGGTGGGCAACGCCAAATGCGGCGATATTATGAAGATGGATATTCAAGTGGAAAACGGCATCATCACCGATGTGAAATTCAAAACCTTTGGCTGCGGCGCGGCCATTGCCACCAGCTCCATGGCTACGGAAATGGTGAAGGGCAAAACCCTTGAAGAGGCGCTGAAACTGACGAATAAGGCTGTCGCGGAAGCGCTCGACGGCTTGCCGCCTGTGAAGATGCATTGTTCTTTGCTTGCGGAAGAAGCGATACACGCCGCAATTAAGGATTATATGGAAAAGCACCCGCAGCAGTAGGCAAGCGTAGAGCCCTTGCCCTGCACAGGCGGCTTTTAAGAAAGCGAGGACAAGATGGCAGAAATAAACGGAAACATTTCCGGTTTGCGAAACACTTTTTTGGAACAGCTGAAAACCTTATACGATTTAGAGCTCCCAAGGGACATGTTCGCGCCGCCGGAGCTTGTTTCCCTATTAGCGGAATATTCCGCGCAGATTAACCGTGAAATCGCCATGTACATCACGCGGGATGGCGAAGTGGTAGACATCATCATCGGCGAGTTGGACAGCGTAACACTGACGGATTACCGCTTAAGGCGCAATGTAAAACGGCTTTCAGGGGTGCGGTGCATCCATACCCATCCGGGCGGGGTAGGGCAATTATCGGATGTGGATATCAGCGCGCTGAAGTCCTTGCGCTTTGATGCGATGGCGGCCATTGGGGTGAGGGAAGGGCAGGCGCGGGAGATAGGCGCGGGCTTTTTAAGCCAGGTGGTGAACGGCGAAAACGAAGTGATTCTAACGCCGCCTGTGCCTGTTAAGCGCATCCCGCAGGAAGAATGGATGGCGCAGATTATTGAATCTGACAAGCTGGTATCCGAGGGGATCAGCGAAGAAATTGAGGACGGGCCGGAAAAAGCGGTGCTGGTAGGCATCGAGAGCGAGGAATCGCTGGATGAACTGGAACGGCTGGCGGACACGGCGGGCGCGGTGGTTGTCGGCAGGGTTTTGCAAAAGCGGCAAAAGCCCGAAAACGCCACTTACATCGGCTCCGGCAAGGCGCAGGAATTGTGCCTGGATTGCCAGGCGCTGGGCGCAGATCTTGTGATATTTGATGATGAGCTGTCGGGTGTACAGGTAAAGAATTTGGAGCAGATTATCGGCGTGAAGGTGATAGACCGCACGACGCTGATTCTGGATATCTTCGCCAAGCGCGCCCAGACAAGAGAAGGCAAATTGCAGGTGGAACTGGCGCAGTTGCATTACCGCTCCTCGCGCCTGATCGGGCAGGGTGTGGTGCTTTCCCGCTTGGCGGGCGGTATCGGCACAAGAGGCCCCGGGGAATCGAAATTGGAGATCAGCCGCCGCCGCATTCGGGAAAGAATCACGGATTTAAAAAGAGAACTGGAGCAGATGGAAAAGCAGCGGCAGCTTCGCCGCAAGGCGCGGGAGAAGAACGATATCCCCGTGGTGGCGTTGGTAGGCTATACGAACAGCGGTAAATCCACTCTTTTGAACCGCCTGACGGATGCGGGTGTCTACGCGGAGGATAAACTGTTCGCCACGTTGGATGCCGTATCAAAAAAGGTGACGCTGCCCGGCGGCAATGAATTTTTGCTGGTGGATACGGTGGGATTTATTCGCAAGCTGCCGCATACTTTGATTAGCGCCTTCCGTTCCACCCTTGAGGAAGCGGCGTTGGCGGACATCCTCGTGATTGTTTCCGACGGCGCCTCCAAGGAGATGTTCGAACAGCACGAGGTGGTGGAGCAGGTATTAAACGAGCTGGGCGCGACGGAGAGCCGCCGCATCGAAGCCGTGAACAAATGCGATTTGGGCGTGACACCGAAGGAATTTTTGCCCGGCGCGATTTACATCTCCGCCGAAAAAGGCCTTAACCTGGATGGGCTGCTCAGCGCCATTGAAAAGGAGCTGGCATCGGGCTATGTCACCGTGACGCTCAGCGTGCCCTTTGCGAAATACGGCATTTTGGCGCAGATGCGCACCTTCGGCAAAATCCTTTCAGAGACGCATACGGAAAACGGGACAAATGTAACAATTATGCTGACGAAAGAGGATTTGAACCGCCTTTTGGCGAAATACGGGCAAGACATTTTGTGTACGCAAGAAGCATAAAATAAGCGGGTTAAGGGAGAAATAAGCTTGAATTTTTTGTTGAAGGCGTTGTCGGTGGCGATGGCCGCCGCCTCCATGATGGGCAGCGGCATGAAAACAGCTATGCCCCAAACGGATGCGGATGGCTTGTTGTTTCTGATCAACCGCCAATATATGATCAGTGAAGAATATGTGCCGTCCGTCAGGGAAGCGAAGGTAAAGGGCAGCGTGCGCAGCATGCGCTCCGATGCCGCCGAAGCGCTGGAGGAAATGTTTAAAACGGCGAAGAAGGAAGCCAAGCTGGACATGGTTTCCGTATCCGGCTACCGTAGCTTCAAAACCCAGAGCAATATTTATTCGCGAAAGCTTAAAAGCACAGGCTCCAAAGACAAGGCGAACGAATATGTGGCCATCCCCGGCGCGAGCGAGCACCAGATTGGCTTGGCGATGGATTTGGGCACGACGACTTCCTCCGGGCTGACCCCTGCCTTCGGCTCTTCAAAGGCGGGCAAGTGGGTGGCGGCGAACGCGTGGCGGTTCGGGTTTATCGTGCGCTATCAGGAAGGCTGGGAGGACATTACGGGCTACAGCGCGGAACCCTGGCATGTGCGCTTTATCGGCAAGGAGCACGCGGATAAAGTCTTCCACGCGAATGTCCCCCTGGAAACCTATTTGCAGGACTTGCAGATTTCAACACTTATTGATATGATTAGCGAATAAAAGGCTTTTTGCGGCAATAAATTTGTGATTTAGGATGTGACAGGCGATGAGTGGAAAAGGTGTGAAAGGTTTACTCAGTCTACTCCTTGCGGTGGCGCTGATGCTTTCGTTTGGTTTCGCTTATGCGCAAAGCGGTGATTTGATCTGGCTGCCCGCGGAAGAGACACAGCAGGAAGATGCGGCGTTTGAAGACGATACCTCCGAAGACGCAGCTTTTGATGAAGGGGATGCGGAAGAGGCATCGCCCGCGGAAGATTTGCCTGCCGTTGAAGAATACGCCGCCTCTGCCGAGTGGATTTATCCCGTGCCGCCCCAGTCGCTGCAATCGGATTACATTCGCCTCGCCAATGCGGAGTGCCTGCTGGAGGATAACTATGTTCCGATGGACTTGGTTCGCATTGGGGTAAAGAAAACGTCTTCAACGGTGATTCAAATGCGTCAGGCGGCTTCCGACGCGCTGGATAAAATGTTTGCCGACGCGCTGGAAAGCGGGCTGACATTATACGCGCACTCGGGCTATCGCAGCTACAGCACGCAAAGAACCATGTATTATAATCGCCTTGAAAAAAACAACGGCAGGGATGACGGCTATGTGGCGAAGCCCGGCGCGTCCGATCACCAGACGGGGCTTGGCATTGATGTGATCTCGAAGGCATGGATTGGCAAGAGTTTCAACAGCGATTTCGCCAAAACAGCCGAAGCCCAGTGGATGGCCGAAAATTGCGCCAACTACGGTTTTATTATCCGCTATCCGGAGGATAAGGTGGATATTACGGGCATCGCTTATGAACCGTGGCATCTGCGCTATGTAGGCATTGCGGCGGCCCTTTATATGACGCAGGAAGGCCTGACCCTTGAAGAGTTTTCCGAAGAATGGCCGCCTATTTTGCAGGCGTTTATTTCTGCGGGCGGGGATGTCAAAAGCGTGCAAGTGGCCGTAGGCATGGAAGAATCTGCCGCGCCCAAGGTCTTTACGACGGGTATTTACAGAACCGATATCAAAAGTGAGGACGGCGAGTATGAGTATTCCCTCTTCGCGCCGGAGGAAAGCGACTGATGGGCAGCCTTGAAGCCTACGATGCCGCCCTTGATTACAGCTACGCGCCCGGGATTTTTCCCGCTATGGAATGCCTCTTAAGGCACCCCGAGAGGGTGCGCCGCGTGCTTGTGCATTCCAAGGCCAAGGATGCGCAAGGCATTTTAAAACTCAAAGAGCTCTGCGCGTTTAATAACATACGCGTGGAGGAAGCGGACAAGGCGCTTTCCCGTATTTCGGGCAAGGATAATTGCTTTGCGGCCGCGGTGTTTGAAAAATTCCGGGGCGAATTGGCAAAAGAAGAATCTCATATGGTGCTGCATCACCCGAGCGATCAGGGCAATGTAGGCACCATTTTGCGCACGTGTTTGGGGCTTGGCCTGAAAAATATTGCCGTGATTCGCCCGTGCGCGGATGTATTCGATCCGAAGGTGATTCGCTCCAGCATGGGCGCGATGTTCGCTTTGAATGTGAGGATGTATGACGATTTTGAAGCCTATCGCGCGGAATTTGCGGCGCATCTGCTGTATCCCTTCATGCTGGATGGGGCAGTCAATCTGAATGAAGTGCGGATCGAGACACCCTATGCCCTTGTTTTCGGAAACGAGGGAAAGGGCTTGCCTGAAGCATTTGCCGAAATGGGACAGGCTGTGCGGATTCCCCATTCGGGTGCCATCGATTCGCTGAATTTAGCGGTAGCGGCGGCCATCGGCGTTTACTTCTTTCAAAACAAGGGGGGAAACCTAAGTGGAAAAGACGATTGAAAAGGCGGTACAGTGTCTGTTTGAAAAGGGCGGGCTTGCCGCGGGGGATATGGTGGTGCTCGGCTGCTCAACCAGCGAGGTGGCAGGCGGCATGATCGGTAAGGCATCCGTGCCCGAACTGGGCGAAAAGATTGCCGCGGCGTTTATAACCGCTTGCGAGAAAAGAGGGCTACAGCCTGCTTTCCAGTGCTGCGAGCATTTAAACAGGGCATTGGTAATGGAGAAAAGCGCCCTGAAAGAAAGGCGGCTGGCAGAAGTGAAGGCCGTGCCCAAGCCCAAGGCGGGCGGTTCCGCGGCGTCGGCGGCGTGGCTCATGATGAAAAGCCCCGCGCTGGCGGCGAAGGTGCAGGCGGAAGCGGCGATTGATATCGGAGATACGATGGTGGGCATGCATATCCGCCCCGTAGCCGTGCCTGTGCGCATGGCAGAAAAAAAGGTGGGCGAAGCCAATTTGGTGATGGCCTATTCACGCTTGCCGCTTATCGGCGGCGAACGGGCGCAATACGAATAATTTCGCGTTTCAGGAGGATATATGACAGACTATACCGCTTACGCCACGGAACAGATTTTGGAACTCGTGAATATCCCAAGTCCTACGGGCATGACGGAGAAAGCCACGGCTTACCTGATGGAAACCCTCAAAGCAATGGGCTTCGCGCCTGAAAAAACCCCCAAAGGAACGGTGCTGTGCGCTTTGGGCGGCGAAGGGCATCCGCTGCTTCTTTCCGCCCATGTGGATACACTGGGAGCGATGGTGCGCGCCATTAAGCCAAATGGACGCTTGCGCTATATGAAAATCGGGGGTTACGCGGATAATGCCATTGAAAACGAGAATTGCCTCGTTCATACGATGGGCGGAAAAACCTACGAAGGCACCGTTCGCCCCGTGAAGGCCTCCGGGCATGTGTATGGCAACACGGCGGATGTGGTCAGAAGCGATGAAACGCTGGAAATCACCCTGGATGAATGCGTTTTTTCCAAGGAAGATGCACAAAAGCTGGGTATTGGCGTGGGGGATTATGTTTCCCTTGATCCAAGGGCATCGGTGAGTGAATCGGGTTACATTAAAACAAGGCATTTGGATGATAAGGCTTCGTCAGGCATTTTATTGGCGCTGGCAAAGGCCATCAAGGACGGTGCTGTTATATTGAAACGGCAGGTGCACCTCATGTTCACCGTGTTTGAAGAGGTGGGGCACGGCGCGTCGGGCATTTTGCCAAAGGGCATCGAGGATATGATTGCCGTGGATATGGGATGCGTAGGGGATGATTTATCTTGCACAGAGCAGCAGGTATCCGTTTGCTTAAAAGATTCGGCGGGCCCGTACCATTACGAATGGACAAAGGAAATTTGCGCCGCGGCGGATAAAAACGAGATTGACTACGCGAAGGATGTGTATCCCTCCTACTCCTCCGATACGGCGACGGCGCTTCGGGCAGGGCTGGAGGCGCGCTACGCGCTCATTGGCCCCGGGGTGTATGAATCCCACGGCTATGAACGCACCCATGTGAAAGCGGTGGAGGGCACGCTGAAACTGCTGATGGCCATCTGTGGTAAATAAGCATGAGACGAAAGACGATTGTTGCGGATTATGAAACGCATATAGATGAAAACAATAAAAAAACATTCACCTATTCAGGGCCTTTGTATCATATCGAATGGCCGGGGGCGAGCCGCAGGCATTTCCTGATACTCAGCTGGCTTCTGCCGATTGCGACAGGCGTTCTGTTTATTATGATGGGGCGGCTGAACACGGGCAGCACACGGCAAATGTTGGTAACGCTTCCCTTCGTAGGGTTGTTTATGCCTTTCGCCTTGCTGGTGGCTGATGCTTACAAATTGACGGTATATAAAGGGGCAATGACGCGTACCCAATACACAAGAAGCTTTGCGCAGCAAACAGGCTGCGTCATCGCGGGATTGATTTTATGCGCATTGATGCTTATTTTCGATGTGGTTTATTTATTGACAGTCGATGGCGCTTTCAATAGAAGCGAAGGTATTTTTTTGGCACTGGGCTGCGCTATGGCGGTCGTTTTTGCGCTATTTTATGCAAAAAAGAAGCAAATAAGGGTTACAAAGGCACAGTGAATCGTTGACAAGATACAACCGCATTGATATAATAACGCTTATAGACAGGCATAGGCGGCGAGGTCTTAAAAGGACGGTGCCGCCTATGAATGTAGATTTGGGTTCTATTTAAACAAGGAGGAGATACAATATGAAAAAAAGGATATCCGTTCTCTTGTCGATGCTCCTGGCGCTGACGATGCTCGTTAGCTTGGCGGCACCGGCCATGGCAGAAACCGCCATGAGCGTTCCGCTGGTATCGGGCGATGGCGCTTTCAGCCAGAAGTTCAGCCCCTTCTTCAGCGACTCCGTGTATGACAGCAATGTCAACAGCTTCCTGCATGTGGGCGCGCTGGCTCTTGACCGTAAGGGCAACACCGTCTACAATGGCGGCGACGGTGAAACCATTGCTTATGAGGGCAAGGACTATACCTATTATTCTGCCGGCAACATTAAGGAAGAGTACGATGCCGCGACAGACATCGCCACTTACACCACCTCCCTTCGCAAGGACATTGTGTTCTCCGACGGCGAACCGCTGACGGCGGACGACCTGATTTTCACCTACTATGTGTTCCTGGATCCTTCCTATGCCGGATCGACCACGCTGAACGCGTTCGATATCCTCGGCTACCAGGAATATAAATACCAAATGCCTGTTGAAGCGGTAGCCCTGTACGCTGATCAGGCTGATGCGATCATCGAAGCCGGCGCCGATCATGTCTGGGCCGAAGGCGATAAGTTCACCAAGGAACAGCAGGATTGGTACTGGGCCAAGATCAAGGAAGTTTGGAAAGAGGACGTTCAGGCTCTGACAGACTATATCGTGGCCACCTACGGTGCAGCTTATGCGCAGGCTATCCTGCAAGTGACGCCCGAAGAAATTACTGCCGAGCCCGGTCTGCAGGTTGCGTTTGCCATGGGCACCTGGGGGTTCGGCGACCTTGAAGAAGTAGCCCCGCCGGCAGAAGAAGGCGCGGCTGAAGAAGCGACCGAAGAAGTAGCTGAAGAAGAAGCGACGGAAGAAGCTGCTGAAGAAGTAGCGGAAGAAGCGACGGAAGAAGCTGCTGCCGAAGAAGCACCGAAGGAATTCATCTTCAAGAGCGGCGTTCTGGGCAAGACCTGGACGCTCAAAGACGGCGATTTCCCGACGGTTGACGATTTCTTTGAAGAAACCTACGCCGCCTATGCAGGCGATGCGGGCAAGTATTGGACGACCGAGAACAATGGCGACGCGGATGTCTCCGATGTTGTGGGCACTGTGCACGATGCGTACATTGCCAATTTCAACGACGGCAGCGTAGAAGCGCCCGAAGGCGGCTATCCGAACATCTCGGGCATCAAGAAGCTGGATGAGTACACTGTTGAAGTGAAGCTGAAGGGCTACTCCGCCCCGGCTATCTACTCCGTACTGGGCCTGTCCATCGCCCCGATGCACTTCTACGGCGATAAAGCGCAGTATGATTACGAGAACAACAACTTCGGCTTCCCCCGTGGCGATTTGTCCATGATAGAGGCCAAAACAGCTACGCCTATGGTTGGCGCAGGCCCGTACAAGTTTGTGAAGTACGAAAACAAGGTTGTTTATCTGGAAGCCAACGAAAAGTACTTCCTCGGCGAACCGAAGACGAAGTATATCCAGATGAAAGAAACCCAAAACACAGAAATGATCCCCGGCGTTCAGACAGGGACAATCGACGTGGCGGCCATCAACGGCTCCAACAAGGATTTCGACCAGATCAAGTCGATTAACTCCAATGCTGAATTGGTTGGCGATGTGATCGCGACCAGCCTTGTTGACAATCGTGGCTACGGCTATATTGCCATTCAAGCGGATGCGGTGCGTGTTGGCGATGAATCCTTCTCGGATGCTTCCAAGAACCTGCGCAAAGGGTTTGCTACCGTTCTGGCTGTGTACCGCGATGTGGCTTATGACAGCTACTACGGCGATGTGGCGGATGTGATTAACTACCCGATCTCCAATATTTCCTGGGCTGCCCCCATCCCCACCGATGAAGGCTATAAAGTCGCTTTCTCCGTGGATGTGGAAGGCAAGGATATCTACACCGATGCGATGGCGCAGGAAGATAAGTACACGGCCGCGCTGGAAGCTGCCAAGGGCTTCTTCATTGCTGCTGGCTATACCTTTGATGAGGCTTCCGGTGTATTCACTGCTGCTCCTGAAGGCGCAAAGATGACCTATACCGTCACCATTCCTGCAGATGGCACAGGCGAGCATCCATCCTTCTCCGTGCTGACGGATGCTTCCAACGCGCTTGCTACCCTCGGCATCGAGCTGAAGATCAACGACTTGTCCGATTCTTCCATCCTGTGGAAGATGATCGATGCCGGTACAGCGGATCTTTGGTGTGCTGCCTGGCAGAACAACAACCCCGATCCCGATATGTATCAGACATATCACTCCTCTAACATCTTTGGTCTGGGCGGCTCCGACTCCAACCACTATCACGTGGCGATTGCGGAACTGGACAAGCTGCTTATCGAAGGCCGCACAACTGCCGATCAGGAAACGCGCCGCGCGATCTACAAGGAAATCCTTGAAATCATCGTGGACGCTGCTGTGGAAGTTCCTGCTTATCAGCGCAAGAACGCTGTTATTTACTCCACGGAACGCATTGCCGACGGCACCATGACGCCCGATATCACCACCTGGTGGGATTGGTTCGGCGATGTAGATGGCATCGTGATGAACGCGGCCAAGTAAGTAAGGCAAACTCAGTTACATATACTATCGGGTTTGGGCATAGCCCAAACCCGATAGTACGCTATCTGAGCAAATGCAGGTTAGGCGCATGTTTAAAGGCGCGTGGGGGCGATTATGAGTTGCCCGCAAAGGGCAAATCCGGCCGGGCAGCTGATAACGGCCCCTGAGAGATGGGCTTATCCTGTACAAAATATACACAGTTAAGAGGAAAGAGCATGTGGAAATTTATCGTTAAGCGTGTGCTTCTGGCGATATTGATTATTGTCCTTGGTTCGTTGGTTTGCTATGCCATTATCAGGTGCATGCCAACATCATACGTGGAAAAAGTGGCGAGAGAACGGGCATCGAGGCCGGGCTCGCCCAGTTATAAAGTTATTTTGGAGGCCTTGAACGCCCATTACGGTATGGATACCGATATTTTTACGGGCTTTTTGCAATGGGGCGGCAAGGCGCTTAGGGGCGAATGGGGCGAATCCTGGTTTTATAACCTGCCTGTAACGGAGAGATTCTCGCAGGTGATTTGGTATTCTGTTTCGCTTAACCTGATAACATTGTTTTTCCAGGTGATTACGTGCATCCCGCTGGGCATACTGGCGGCGCGAAAGCAATACTCAAAAATGGACTACGCAATCACCGTTGTCGCGCTTGCGTGTATTTCATTGCCGACATTCTTCCTGGCGACCATTTTGAAATACATCTTCTCCATCCAATTGGGATGGGTGGATTTGTACGGCATTGTCGGCCGCTACCATAACCAGCTGAACGCCTGGGGGCAGATGCTGGATATGGCACAGCATATGATTTTGCCGATTGTAACGCTTGTCATGCTGAATTTGGGCGGTTTGATGCGCTTTACGCGGACAAACATGCTCGAGGTGCTCAATGCCGATTACATCCGTACCGCCAGGGCGAAGGGCGTGCCTGAAAAGCGCGTGATTAATCATCATGCGTTCAGGAATACGATGATTCCGCTGATCACCTATATGAGCTACCTGATTCCGAGCATTTTCTCAGGCTCGCTGATTACGGAAACGCTCTTCCAGATCCCCGGTATCGGCTGGACAGCCTACCAAAGCATGGTGGGCGGCGATATCCCCTTTGCCATGTTCTACATGGTCTTTCTGACGGTGCTGACGCAGGTGAGCCTGGTGGTGGCAGACATTATGTATGCCGTTGTGGATCCGCGCGTCCGCGTCAATTAAGGGGAGGTGGAAAAGATGAGCGAAGAAATGAAAAAGGATATGAATGGCAACGAGACGCAGCGGCTGGATGATGTATCCCGCGTAAAGGTGCTTTCGCCCACAATGCTGGTTGTGAAGCGTTTCATTCGCAACCGCCTGGCGCTGACGGGGCTTGCTATTTTAGTGGTCATGTTCCTGTTCTCTTTTTTAGGAACATTTATTGTGCCCTACTCCCAGACGCAGGTTTTTCACATTTATGATGATGTGGTAAAGGATTTCGCAGGCGTGACCCAAAACGACGAGCTGCGCTATACAACCGCCCCCGGCACCACCTTTCCCTCCTCGGCCAGGACAGGCTTTGTGACGGCGATGCGCACAGGCCAATCCATTTTTACCGTGGATGGCGTGGATTACGCTCTCGAAAGGGAAAGCGATGATTTTTACCGCATTACACTGGGGCGCGAGATTGCCTCTGTGCTCACCCTGGCGGGCATACCCTCGTTTAACCCGGTAGCCGGTGAAACGGTTTCCGAAGCGCTGACGGCAGCTTATATAGCCGCTGCCGATGAGGGCAAGACGGAGTTCGATTTGGATGGCGCGCACTATATCATGACACGGCAGGGCAAAACCACGCGGCTGCTTAAAACGCAGGTGATGGCGATTGCGTCCAAGTTTGTGGTGGATCCGTATGATCAGGCGAACAGAAACGCGCTGACCTTCGATTTCCGCCTGGCCGCGGAAACCGCGATTGCCAGGAATGAGGTGGCTTTCGAATTGAATGGCGAGGGCTATACGCTTAATAAGGAGGCCGATGCGATTGATGTCATCGGTCAGGACGGCGAGCCTTTTGCGATGATTACGAAGCTGATCGTATCTCCCTTGGCTTCGGATGTGGTGATTACCGTCGCGTTTAAGGATGCGTTGCTTGCGGCGATGGAAAGCGGCAGCAAAACCTTTATGTTTACGGAGAACGAAGAAGAAACGGAATACACGGTTGAAACGAACATGAGGGGCACGGTTGTGCGCAAGGAATACCACACACAGCTGATTGATATGTACGCGCGGCCCAGCGCCGAGCATTGGCTGGGCACGGACAGCAACGGCATGGATGTTATGGCGCGGCTGATGTACGGCGGGCAGATTTCATTGATGGTCGGCTTTGTTGTGGTGCTGATTGAATTGGCAATCGGCGTTGTCGTCGGCGGCTTCGCGGGCTACTTCGGCGGCGTGGTGGATACGCTGATGATGCGCTTCATCGATTTGTTTAACTGCATTCCCCAATGGCCGGTGATGATCATCTTCGGCTCCGTCATGGATATTTTGGATGTGGCGCCGGTACTGCGCATATTCCTGCTGATGTTTATTTTAGGGCTCCTCGGCTGGACGGGTATTGCGCGCGTGGTGCGCGGGCAGATTCTTTCTCTGCGCGAGCAGGATTTCATGGTGGCGACAGAGGCGACAGGGCTGCGTGTTTCACGCCGCATCTTCAAGCACCTGGTGCCCAACGTCATGCCCCTTCTAATCGTGCAGGCCACGATGAGTCTGGGCGGCATTATTATTACCGAAGCGACGCTGTCCTTCCTGGGGCTGGGGCTGAAATACCCGATGGCCTCCTGGGGAACGATTATTAATGCGGCAACTGATGTCTTTGTAATGAGAAACTTCTGGTTCATCTGGCTGCCCGCCGGCCTGCTGATCTTGATTACGGTGCTGGGCTTCAACTTTGTGGGCGATGGTCTGCGTGACGCATTTGACCCCAAGATGAAAAGGTAGGGGATAATCATGCAGAAAAAAACAAAGGATCAAAACTATATCAGCGCGAAGGAAGCGCGGCGGATTACAAGGGAAAACCGCGCGATTACGAATGCCATTGAAAAAAAGAGAAACCGCAAGAACGTGCCCGAGAGTGAGTATGTCACGCAGATGCGGGATAACAACAATGTGGTTGAGTTCGACAATTTGCACACGTTTTTCTATACGGATATCGGTACGGTGAAAGCCGTCAACGGTGTTTCCTTCGATGTCCCCAAGGGCAAGACCGTGGGTGTGGTAGGCGAATCGGGCTGCGGCAAATCCGTAACAAGCCTGTCGCTTATGCAGCTTGTGCAGCGCCCTCAGGGGCAGATTACGGCGGGTGAACTGCGGCTTAATTTGGGGGAAAAAGCCATTGATATCGCGAAAACACCGATAGCGGCCATGGAAAAGGTGCGCGGCGGCGTGGTATCGATGATTTTTCAGGAGCCCATGACAAGCCTGAACCCGATTTTCAGAATCGGCGCCCAAATCGGCGAGGTTATTGAACTGCATTATCCCGATTGGACAAAGGCGCAGGTGAAGGCGCGGGTAATCGAGCTGATCGAAATGGTGGGTATCGCCAATGTAGAAGGTGTATACTCTGCTTATCCGCATGAGCTGTCCGGCGGGATGCGCCAGCGCATCGTGATTGCCATGGCATTGGCATGCTCCCCCTCATTGATTATTGCCGATGAGCCGACCACAGCGTTGGATGTAACCATCCAGGCGCAGATACTGGATTTGCTGCGCGAGCTGAAGGATAAAATCAATTCCTCCATTATGCTCATCACCCATGATTTGGGCGTTATTGCGGAAATGGCGGATTACGTGGTGGTCATGTATTCGGGCAAGGTAGTGGAAAAGGGGACGACACAGGAAGTGTTCTTAACGCCCGCTCATCCGTATACAAAGGGTTTAATGGCTTCAAAGCCCGTGATTGACAAGCCTGTTGAAAGGCTCTACAGCATCCCCGGCTCTGTTCCCAATCCCATCAACATGCCGAACTACTGCTATTTCAGAGACAGGTGCGATGAGTGCATAGACGCCTGCAAGGGCGAGTATCCCAGGGAAATTAAGCTTTCCGATACGCACTATGTGAGCTGCTATCGCTACTATGACGAGGAGGTGAAGTAAATGTCCATGCCGGCGAAAAACGACTTATTGGTTGTGAAAAACCTGAAAAAGTATTATCCCATCAAGTCCGGTCTGTTCGGGCGGGTGGTGGGACAGGTGAAGGCTGTGGACGATGTGAGCTTCACCATTAAAAAAGGCACGACGATGGGGTTGGTCGGTGAATCCGGCTGCGGAAAAACCACCATCGGAAAGACGATTTTACGCCTGACCAATAAAACAGGCGGCGAAACCTTGTTTGACGGCCAGGAGATTCATGATTTAAACAGCAAAGAGATGCGCGCCCTGCGTCCGCGCATCCAAATTATCTTTCAGGATCCGTATTCCAGCCTCTCACCGCGCTTGCCCGTAGGCGAAATTATCGGCGAAGGCGTTCGTGAACATAAGATTGTGCCCGAGCAGGAGTTTGATGCTTACATCGACAGAATCATGAAATCCTGCGATTTGCATACATATCATAAAGATCGCTATCCCCATGAGTTTTCAGGTGGCCAGCGGCAGCGAATCTGCATCGCGCGGGCATTGGCGCTCAATCCTGAATTCATCGTTTGCGATGAGCCTGTGTCGGCGCTGGATGTATCTATTCAGGCGCAGATTATCAATCTGCTGGAGGATTTGCAAAAGGAATACGGGCTGACCTATCTGTTTATTTCCCATGATTTATCGGTGGTCGAGCATATTTCCGATACGGTCGGGGTGATGTATCTTGGCAACATGGTAGAATGCGCCGACAAGGAAGAAATCTTTACGAACCCGTTGCATCCCTATACGCAGGCGTTGTTCAGCGCCATTCCCAGGCCCGATCCGAACTACAAAATGGATAGAATCATCCTTTCGGGCAGCATTCCTTCCCCGGCGAATCCGCCCAAGGGCTGCAAGTTCCACACACGCTGCCGCAACTGTATGGAAATTTGCAAAACCGTCGTGCCGAAGGAGCACAATATGGGGAACGGGCACACGGTGGTCTGCCATCTGTACGATAAAGAGGTAAATGATGGCAAACAGGAATAAGCGCTTGCCCGACGGGGACAATGGCCACACCGTCGCGCCGATGAATGTGGAGGGCATGCCCTTTTACGATAAGCATCGGGCGGATAACGGGCGGCAGGGCGAGTCTGCGGCGATTTCAGGCAAAGAAACCCGCTGGATGATATGGGGCGCGCTAAAAGCCGCTCTTGTGGTAACGGGGATATTTGCGTTGGCAATCGTGGCGCTGGTCGCGGTGCTGCAGCTGGCATGGCGGTAAAACATTCAAGCGTATTAAGAAGGGACTGCACGCCGATTGGCACGCAGTCCCCTTTTTTATTTGGGGAAGTTTATCATTAGTCGTTATCGTGCTTGCAGCCGCATTCGCTCTTGCAGCCGCGATCCAGTTCCATCTGAGGTTCCACCACGGAATCGATATGCTCATAGGCCACATAAACGGTTCTGGAGCATTTGTCGATGATGCGGACAGCGTCTTCATAGGCCACCAGGTCGATGCCGCAAAGCACGCGGCCGTCATCGGTGTAAATCATAACGGGCTGGCCTTCGAACTTTTTAAATTCTTGGTACAAGCTTTCACATTTCATATCGTTAAACTTCCTTTTCTGCCTTCTTTTGAACAGCAGCCGCTGTTCTGTACATCATACGTCGGGCGGGGGATTTGGTGCAAAAAAACCTTTTCCGCCGCATCAAGGCCATCGGGCGTGCGGATATAATCAATGCGCTTTAGGGGAATGAAGTAGCTGTATGCGTTGTTCACAACGCGCAGCGTGTTATCGCGCAGGTATATGGGCGTGCCGCACAGGAGCGTGCCATTGACGCAGATGCTGACGCGGCGGTAAAACCACCATTTTTTATAACGCAATAGCCCCTTTGGTTTTCGCGGACGTACGGGAAAGGTCAGTTTGCGCGGCTTGGCGGGGCACGATGTATCCGTTTTTTCAGGCAGCGGTTCCGCTGTCGCCGCAGGTGGCAGCGGGGGCGGGGGGAGGGTCAGGGGCATTGGTTTTGGCGGC
>JGI994J12354_10001350_pt1 | contig 24895 bp, 15 predicted proteins | sample IntmicLarv3ML3BL_FD_12354 | JGI IMG/M metagenome (IMG submission 12354)
GCGTTGCTCAACACGACATTTTCCTCTTGGCAAACTTCAATGTTTTCTAATTGAACTAATAATCCGCTTTCCATTTTTATCAGAATGTTAATTTAATTGAAAGTTGAAAACTTCAACAATTGAAAGTTGAAAATTGAAAATGAAAATCTTACTTGTTCCATGTTTTTTGCATTTTTAATTGTCAATTGTTTTTATGTCTCTTTTTCAGCTCAACAGCAAGGTCTTCGATTGTATGTCCCTTGCTTGTAAGCAATACTATGAGATGATATATCAGGTCTGAAGCCTCGTATATAAAACCTTCGTCAGTACCGTTCGTCGCTTCAATCACTGTCTCCACCGCCTCTTCGCCAACCTTTTGAGCCATACGATTCACTCCTTTATTGAAAAGAGATGTTGTGTATGAGCCTTCAGGTTTTTCCTCGAAGCGACGACTTATAAATTCCTGAAGATATTGCAGGAAATATATTCCGTCTTTGTTAGTTTCGCCAAAACATGTCTCCGCATCTGTATTGCAAGCGGAACCTATAGGATTGGCTTTTATCAGTATCGTGTCATTATCATGGTTCGTAAGTATTTTTACGACATTCAGATAATTACCGCTTGTCTCACCTTTTGTCTCGATGTGTTGCTTCTTGATGCAATAGAGAGTTACCTTATTTGTATCTATGGTTTTTTGATAAGCTTCCTCGTTCATAAACCCCAACATCAGAACGACATTCGTCTGTGCGTCCTGTACAATTGCGGGGATTATGCCGCCTAATTTGTTAAAATCCAAATTCATTGTGCTTATTTAATTGAAAATCTTATTTAACTGAAAATTGAAAGTTGAAAATTGATTTTAAAATTCTTAATTGACTACGTCCAAACACCTCACGCTCGGCAAAGTAAAGCGAGCTTTCCTCTGCTCTCACTTAATCGGTGTTTTCTTAATTTTTAATTGTGCATTTTTAATTGTGCATTGTCAATTGTCAATTGTTTTACTCTCTTACCGGAATATTTTCACTCTGCAGGTACTTTTTCAGGTCGGGGATTTTTATTTCTCCGAAGTGAAATACGCTTGCTGCAAGGGCAGCATCGGCTTTTCCTATTGTGAAAGCGTCGCGTATATGCTCCATTGAGCCGGCACCTCCCGAAGCAATAACCGGAATGTGAAGATTATCTGCAAGTGAAGCTAATGCTTCATTCGGATATCCTTCTTTTACTCCATCGTGCTTCATGCTTGTGAACAAAATCTCTCCGGCTCCTCTGTCTTCAGCTTCGATAGCCCATTCCAAAAGCCTTCTTTCGGTAGGTATTCNCCCGCCGTTGAGGAAACATATCCATTCGTCATTAATCACATCACCGTCTATTGCAATGACGCAAACCTGACTGCCGAAGTTTTTTGATATCTCGTTGATTAGTTCGGGTCGACGTATGGCAGCGGAATTTATAGATATTTTATCGGCGCCCGCATTAAGTAGTCGCTCAACATCCGATAATTCGTTTATTCCACCTCCTACGGTGAACGGAATGTCTATGTTTGCCGCAACTTTTGCAACCAATTCCGCAAATGTCTTTCTGCCTTCGTGGGTGGCAGTAATATCAAGAAATACAAGTTCGTCCGCCCCCTGACGACTATATTCTGCTCCTAACTCCACCGGGTCGCCTGCATCTCGAAAATTCACGAAGTTGACACCTTTGACGGTCATTCCGTCTTTTACATCCAAACAAGGTATGATACGTTTTGCTAACATAATATTTTATTTTTTAATTCTTATTTGACTATATCCAAACACCTCACGCTCGGCAAAGCAAAGCGAGCTTTCCTCTACTCTCACTTAATCGTTGTTTTCTAAATTCTAAATTTTTAATTTTTAACTCTTAACTTTTAACTTTTCCAGTTCCTTGAGGGTTATTTGCCCTTCATAGAACGCTTTTCCGAAGATTACCGCAGAGATATGTGCCTCGTTAAGAGTTTCAATATCTTTGACGGAACTGATACCTCCGCTTGCTACAAGGTATATATCAGGTAGCGCTTCGCATATTTTCTTATATAAATCCGTTGACGGACCTTGTAACATTCCGTCGCGACTAATGTCCGTACAGATAACTTTTCTTACTCCGAATTTTTGAAACTCTTCGATGAAAGGAATCAAATCTTTCGTTGTCGCTTCCTGCCATCCGCTGATAGCTATCTTCTCGTCTTTAGCATCGGCACCGAGAATAATCCTATCGCTACCGTATCGTTTTAACCATTCGTAAAACAAATCAGGCGATTTAACGGCGATACTGCCTCCCGTAACCATTTGCGCTCCACTTTCGAATGCAATCTCAAGGTCTTTGTCGCACTTCAGACCGCCTCCGAAATCAATTACCAATGATGTTTTTGAAGCTATATGATTTAATGTCTTATAGTTGATAATTCTTCCTTCGCGAGCGCCGTCGAGGTCTACGACATGCAGTCGCGTTAGTCCGCAGTCTTCAAACATCTTGGCTATCTCGAGCGGATTTTCATTATAAACCTTTTTAGAGTCATAATCTCCCTGTGTCAGACGTACACATTTGCCGTCTATAATATCTATTGCTGGTATAAGTTCTATCATTTTTCGCTATAACTCAATAAAATTTCTCAAAATAGTCTCTCCAATCTTTCCGCTTTTCTCAGGATGAAACTGAGTAGCGTAAAAGTTGTTTTTTTGCATTGCAGCACAGAACGGATGAATGTAATTGCTTACCGCAGCAGTGCTGTCCGTTACAGGAACATAATAGCTGTGAACAAAGTACACATAAGGATTTTCAGGTAAGTTTTTAAACAACTCTCCTTTTATGTCATTCAAAGAATTCCATCCCATGTGTGGCACTTTGTCTTCATGCCGCTGCGGAATGAACCGTTTCACTTCGGTATCAAAAATACCAAGGCAATCGGTATCACCTTCTTCCGAGTAGCGACACATCAATTGCATACCAATACAAATACCCAAGACCGGCTGTTTCAACTCACAAATCAAAGCGTCTAACCCCTTACTGCGTAAATAACTCATCGTCGTACCGGCTTCACCCTGTCCGGGAAAAAGAACTTTGTCGGCACTGCGGATAATCTCCGCATCATCAGTAATAACGGGAGTTATCCCAAGTCTTTTCAATGCATAATCCACGGAATATATGTTTCCCGCGTTATATTTTATTATTGCTACTTTCAACCTAATATATTTTTAACCTGAAATTTCAGAGTGCAAATGTAGTAAAAAGTCGGCAAAAAATAGCGTTGAATAATAATAAATAAGAAGTATTAGTTAAGTATTAGTTGCGAACCTCTATCTCAATATTTTTCAAATCCTTGTCGTTAGAAGAGTTTCCGTAAAGAATACTGTATTTCCCGGGACGTACTTCCAACTCCTGTTTAGCATCATTGAATGAGTAGAAAGCCTTGGATTCAAGGGTGATAGCGACGTTGCTCTTTTCTCCTGCTTTCAATGAAACGCGACGTACTCCTTTTAATTCTTTTATCGGTCCGTCGGGGTCGTTAGTATTCTTGACGTATACCTGAACAATTTCGTCACCTCCGATGTTTCCTGTATTTTTCACGGGGATAGTTATTGTTACTTTTTGATTTTTACTTATCGATTGAGAAGATAATTTTGCATCTTCAAATTCAAATGTAGTATAGCTCAATCCGTAGCCGAAAGTATAAAGCGGGCTTTCTGTCATATATCTGTATGTGCGACCTTTCATCTCATAATCTTCGTAGTCCGGCAGTTGTGAGGCTGATTTGTAGAATGTTACAGGCAGTTTTCCCGAGGGGTTGTAATCGCCGAACAAGATATCGGCAACAGCTGTTCCGGCTTCTTGTCCACCGTACCATGCATTAAGGATAGCATCGAGATTTTCATCTTCCCATGTGAGAGCAAGAGCGCTTCCNGTGCAAACAACAAAAATAACCGGTTTACCCGTTGCTTTCAGGGCTTTAAGCATCTCGCGCTGAATTTTCGGAAGCTCTATATCTGTACGGTCTCCTCTTCTGAATCCTTCGATGAGCACAGGCATTTCTTCTCCTTCAAGACGCGGAGATAATCCGCCCGCAAAAATGATTACATCTGCATCTTTTACTTTTGATGCTGTTACCGAAGGCTCTACCGGTTTGTAGTATCCGGCAGTGAAGTGTAATTCGGCGCTTCCAAGCTTCTGGAGATATTCTATTTTTACGGNATATTTTTTACCCTTAACAGCTTTGAGNGTGTAGTTTTTCTTGCTTCCGTATTCGTTCGACCATGTCTCTATTACTTTCTCATCTCCGATGAACAGGCGTATGCCGTCATTTCCTGACAAGTTGAAAACCACATCTCCCGATATGGGTGACTCGAACTCGCCCGTGAAGCGTGCCGTGAAATCCGTAAGGTTTACATTGGGTGCAAACTGAGTATTGCCACCTGTGTTGTAGTTTATTTCCGATGTTACGGCTTTATGAACGGGAGCGCCCTCAAATTCTGTGTTGTTGAAAAATTCGGCTGTCAAGCCGGTCTTTCCTTCGGAACTGAAACTGCTTCCAAAATCATTATACATCATGTTGTCCGTGTGATTGCATCCGACTTCGAATATAACTTCCGCATTGGGAACTTTTTTGCTTATACCTTCAAGTATAGTAACAGTATGAGTCGGGAAACCGTTATAATTAGCCCATAACATGGTGGAATCATTAGCGTTAGGTCCAACTACTGCAATTTTTTTGATGTCTTTCGATAATGGCAGTGTTTTTTCGCTGTTTTTAAGCAATACGGAACTTTTGCGAGCCATATCGAGTGCCTGAGCAATATGTTCGGGAGACTCAACTACACTGTAAGGTATTGATGAGTAGGGAACGCGCTCGTCAGGGTCGAACATACCAAGCTCGAAACGGCCTTTAAACAGACGGCGTAAAGATACGTTCAACTCTTCTTCTTTTATATTGCCGTTTTTCACTGCATCAAGAAGCGACCTGTAGCTGCTTCCACATTCAACGTCGGTGCCGTTGCGCACAGCATCTACTGAAGCCGATTCTCTGTCGGGGTGTGTTTCGTGGCGCGGAGTTCTTGTATCTTTTCTCCAAAAATCGTCAATAGCGCCGCAATCGGAAACGATAATATTTTCATAACCCCATGTGTTGCGCAGAATATCTACGAGCAACTTGTTGCTTCCGCAACATGGCGCTCCTTCATATCGGTTGTATGCACACATTACTTCCTGTACATTACCCTCTTTTACAAGCACTTCGAATGCGGGAAGGTATGTCAGGTAAAGGTCGCGAGGGGATGCCGTGACGTCGAACTCATGGCGGTTCCATTCCGGACCGCTATGTACAGCATAATGTTTAGCGCAGGCATGGCTTTTGAAATACTTGGGATCATCACCTTGAAGTCCTTTTACGACAGCCAGACCCAAACGTGATGTGAGGTATGGGTCTTCACCATACGTTTCCATCCCGCGTCCCCAGCGCGGGTCACGGAATATATTAATGTTAGGTGTCCAAAACGTCAGACCTTTATATCTGTCGTATTCATTGTTTTTCTGATAATTGTGATATTTGGCTCGCGCTTCATCACTAATCATTGTAAATGTTTTTAAGATTGCATCTTCATCGAACGTAGCAGCCATAGCTATCGATTGCGGAAAAACGGTTGCATGTCCTGCACGTGCAACACCATGCAATGCTTCATTCCACCAATCATATTCCGGTATGCCAAGTCGCTCTATCGCAGGTGTTTTATTCATCATCTGCGCTACTTTTTCTTCGATGGTAAGATGGCTGATAAGGTCATCTACTCGCGTTTCAGTTTTTAAATCCGGATTTTGAAACGGATATTCGTAAACAATTTTTTCTTTGCATGAGCTTAAAGCTATTATGCATAAAGCCGAAAGTAAGATAATATTTTTCTTCATAATCAATAAGAGGTAAATGTATGTGTAAATTATAATTTTGTTTTGCTGAGGGGCTCTGCCCCCGCCCCCGGTTACTTTCTTGTCTTGATACAAGAAAGTAACCAAAGAAAATCAAGGCTTCGTGCGGCTTAATCCCCTGAATTGGAAAAATATGGCTAAATTCTACATAACTCGCTTCGCTCAAACAGTGTAGAATTTTTACGCCATATTTCCCTATTCAGGGGCACCGCCCGAGGCCGGAGAGAGCGTCGTTCCACGCCGCAATGGCGAGACAGCATTGTTTTGGCTATGCTTCACCTTAACAATAAAACAACGTTTTGAGCTACGCTTCGCTTTAACAAGACTGCAATGTGTTGAACTCGCTTTGAAACGATATTACTTGTTTTATATTTTTCACATTTCACATTTCACATTTCATTTTGAAAAAGGTCCGGTCTTAATCTTTCGGTTCTTTCCTGAGCTTGTTGCAGGCGCCATTCCTGGATTTTCCGTTCGTGCCCTGATAATAATATATCGGGGACTTTCCATCCGTTGTAAACTGCGGGACGCGTATAGACAGGCGGTGCGAGAAGACCGTCCTGAAAGGAATCGGATAAGGCGCTTTGCTCGTCGCCGATAGCTCCGGGGATTAGTCTTATCGTTGCATCGGCAATGACGGCAGCAGCAAGTTCGCCTCCTGTCAGTACATAATCGCCTATGGATATTTCTTTCGTTATTAGATGTTCCCTGATGCGGTAGTCTATTCCTTTGTAATGGCCGCAGAGGATGATTATGTTTTGCAACATCGACAGGCTGTTGGCCATAGGTTGGTTGAATTGTTCACCGTCGGGAGAAGTGTATATAACCTCGTCGTATTCGCGTTCGCTTTTGAGGGCGGATATTGCTTTGTCGATTGGTTCAATCTGCATTACCATTCCCGCTTCGCCTCCAAAAGGATAGTCGTCGACACGACGCCATTTGTTTGTGGTATAATCCCGAAGGTTGTGCAGGTATATCTCCGCAAGCCCTTTGTCCTGTGCACGTTGCAAAATAGAGCAATGCAGCATACCGTCAATCATTTCGGGTAATACTGTTAATATATCGATTCGCATTTTTTTTTGCAAAAATAGATTATATATATCATATATACAACATATATGCCTTGATATTACCTGTAAAAATCGCTTTTCTTTACTTTTATTATGTCACCGAAGGATGAAAGTTTGGACATGTTTATCTTGACGGAGTCACCGACCATCGCATAAACTAAGGTTTTGTTTTTTATGTGTTCTTCGTGAAAGTTTACGACATCGTTGATATCCATATCTTTTATTTTTTGCAAAAGATATTTGTTGGGGTCGGAGTTGTGGCCGACCTGTTTGTATCGGGCTATTTTTGTCGATATTTCGCGGAACGACGGATATTCATTGTTTGTCTGATTTATTACACTCTGGATTATTGGTCCGATTTTTTCGGGATGTGCAGGCATACGGTGTATGAGCGACTCAAGAACCGTCAGTGCATCGATGGTCTTGTCGCTTTGTGTGGACAGGTGGGTGACGAACGTGGAAGGTTTGTCAGATTGACAGAACGGTGTAAGTTGAATCCCTCCTGACGTCTGGTATGCGTATGAGCGAAATTCTCTGATTTCTTGGAATATAAGTGACGACATCCCTCCTCCGAAATATTCGGAGAACAGCCTTGCCGCAATCCTGTCGTCCTGCAAAACCAGCGGTGTTCCTACCTGATAACTGTAAAGTATATTCTGGGATACGTCATGCATATCGTAGAAAAAGACTAGCGGTTTGTCATATACTACAGGTTCGCGGTATATGGGTATGTTTGATGATTCGGTGATGTTGTCCAATGGAACGTATTGCCGTATTTTTTCCGAGATATAAGATACGCTCTTTTTTCCGCAGTAATGAAAGTTACATTCCACCTTTTGAATCCTGTTGAACAGGTCGAGTAAACTTCTGCCTCTCACCTGTTTCAGGTCTTTGATTGACGGTTTCGTCAGATATTGTGATTTTGTGCCGTATTGTACGTACTCGAAAAGCGCATCTGCGATTTCACCGCTCGATTTGAAAAAGGCTTTTTCGCCGACTTTTGCATCGTCGACGAGTGATTTAAGCTTTTTGCGGTCATATTTGACATGTTGCAAAAACTCGCTTAAAACACTGATTGTTTCTTCAAAATATTTGTCGAAACCGCTGATACTTATGATAAAATGATTATGGTCAGCGTCAAAGTGCATTAAACTGCCTAACATCTGCAGTTTTGTACGAAATTCGTTGAACGAATGTTTCTCGGTTCCCAGAAGTGAAAGATAGCTTGCGAGGTTTTTTATTTCAGGTTCTTCGAGTATTCCGATTGCATATACTATTTTCATTGTGAAGATAGTATTTACGGGATTATTCGTTACGTATAAAGTCGCTTTGGGTGTAAGAGAAACCGTTTGCGTATCATTTTCAAAATCAAGGAAACGTATGTTTACATCCTGAACCGGAAGTTTGTCCAATTTTCGGGCATACTTTGATGTTGCATTTGAATGTTTCGGTACTATAGGGGCAAAATTCGGTTTAGGCAGGTATTCTTTCATATATTTACCTGTCTTTTTACGAATTAGCAGATAGTTGTTGTTCAGGTATTTGTTTGCTATCTCTACAACATCGTCTTTTGTCAGAGAATCTGTTCTGTGCAACTCGTTTACATAGTCTTCCCACGTTTTGCCCTGTGTGAACAGGCGTACCATTATCTGGCTACGCGAGTCGATGTCTTCAAGTTCTGTGATATAGCGACGCAACTGTTCCTGTTTGAGGCTTTCGAACATTTCTTCGGAGAAATCTCCGTTGCGCACTTTGTTTATTTCTCGCCACACAAGTTTTTCGGCAGCGTTGTATGTCTGTATCACAAGTTTCGGGATGATTATGAAGCCAAGCATACCGGCTTCGTTCAACGCCTCTCCGCCTGCCATGGCTCCCATAAGCTTGCGTCGAACCATGAGTTGGTCTAAATATCCTGTGCCGTTTGAATTGTTTAGAATAGCTATCGCTATGTTTAGTGCCGACTGGTCAGGATGGTTTGCGGGAACACCGCGAAAACCCATAGCCATTACTTTCATCAGCGGAATAGGTATTTTTACCTTTCGCTTTTCCCGTCCGTTGAACGGGGGTGTTGTAACGGGATATCTCTCCGGCTTTTCACCTCGTGGAATCCGCGAGAAAGCTTTTGATATGACAGGCAGTATCTTTTCTGAGTCAAAATCACCGCTTAGCATAAGCCCCATATTGCTTGCAACGTAATATTTTTCGAAAAACTTACGCATCTCAGACAAGCTTGGATTTTTGAGGCTTTCGGCGCTTCCGATTATCGGATAAGCGTAAGGATGAGGGTGGAAGTATATCTCAAAAGCTTTTTCCATCGCCTGATTGAACATCATGTCGTCGCGTCTGTTTTTTTCCTCATAGACGGTTTCAAGTTCTGTCTGGAACATACGAAAAACAGGCGAGAGCAGGCGTTCACTGTTTATTTCGGCCCATTGTGTTATGTATTGAGGCGAGAATGTGTTGTGATAGACCGTATAGTCGTATGATGTTCCGGCGTTGAGGTTTGTTCCTCCGTATTTGCTTATCAGCTTGTCGAATTCGTTCGGGATAACATAGTCGGCTGCAAGAACGCTCAAGTCGTTTATCTCACGTTGAATTTCCATGCGCTGCAATTCGTTTTTTGTAGACGCAAGCTTATCGTATTTATCGGCAATCTGGTCTAAGAACACTTTCTCGGCGGTATAGTCGACCGTTCCAATATTTTCGGTTCCTTTGAACATGATATGCTCGAAATAATGTGCGACTCCCGTGTTCGGGCAGTCTTTGGAGCCTGCTTTAACTACTATTGCACCGAAAATTTTGGGTTGGTGATGGTCTTCGTTTAACCACACAGTCAACCCGTTGTCAAGGATATATTCTCTGACTTCCGTTGATATGGCTGAAGAAGTTTCTTGCGCAAGTGAGTACACCATTCCCGGTAAAATAATTGTTGGGCAAATATAAAAACTTCTTTTATTCTTGCACCATTATTTTTGACTTTTTTATCAAAACTTACTGTATTTTGTACAAAAGTTAAAATTGGAAATAAATAAAAGGTACGATGTCCGCACTTTTCATCTGAATGACTACAAATATTGCGAGGCACAGTAATGCCGCTTTTGCCCAAACAGGCAGGTATGTTACTTTTTGCTGTATGGCAAGATCAACTTTTTTAGGCATGAAGTGTATTATGTATCCGGTCAACATTAAGATGCAAATCATGCGGTAACCTGATACAAATTGTAAGAAAACTTCGGGTTGGAAGTTTGTGAAGATTTGTGTCAGCATTTCACCGGCTTTGACCATCGAATCGGCACGGAAAAATATCCACGCAAAACAAACGATATGGAATGTGATGATAATGTTAATGATTCGTTTCCATACAGGCATATCCACGCCTGATGACTTGAATCCGAAAAGGGTCATTAACAGCTTATGTACGGCAAGCGCGACACCATGAATAGCGCCCCAGAGGATAAACCGTAAAGCAGCTCCGTGCCATAATCCGCCAAGTAACATCGTTATTATAAGGTTGATGTATGTGCGGTATTTACCTTTGCGGTTTCCGCCCAAAGGGATGTACAGATAGTCACGAAGCCATGAGGATAGTGAAATATGCCATCTTCTCCAGAATTCCGTTATGGTGGCAGACTGGTATGGCGAATCAAAATTTATATTGAAACGGAAACCGAGCAACAGCGCTATGCCTATAGCCATATCGGAATAACCCGAAAAGTCGCAATATATCTGCAATGCGTAGCCATATACACCGATTAAATTTTCTACGCCCGTATAAAGCGCGGGAGCATCGAATATACGGTCAACAAAGTTGACACTTATATAGTCCGATATCACACATTTCTTAAATAACCCGCATATTATGAGGTATAAAGCTTCTCCGAGGTGATTATAAAGAAGTTTAGGCGCTTTGTATATCTGGGGAATGAAATCTTTTGCACGAACAATCGGTCCTGCGACCAAACCCGGAAAAAAAGACACATAGAAAAGATAGTCCGTCCAGCTCTTGACAGGAGGTATTTGTTTGCGGTACACGTCTATCGTGTAGCTCAGCGATTGGAATGTAAAAAATGAGATGCCTATCGGCAGAAAGATGTCCAANGGNGNNTATGTAAGGCTTTTTANTGCTTGTTCGTCCATAAACCCACCTAATGCATGCCAAAAATTTATTGCTAACTCGTATAAAAAATTAGTGTATTTGAAATACATCAGCATACCAAGGTTTATGCATACACTTAGTGTCACCCATAATTTTCTTTTCACCTTGTCTTCGGTTATAGACATCTTTTGCCCGATAAAAAAATCGGATGTTGCCGTGAAAATCAGCAACACGAGCCACAGACCGCTTGTTTTATAGTAGAAGAATAATGAAAAGAGAATAACGTATATTATACGGGCTTTTTGTTGGTTGCGTAATGAATTGTATATAAGGTAGAATCCGAGAAAAATGAAAAGAAATAGTCCTGTGCTGAACATCATAGGCGACTGTGGTTGGTAGCTGAACAACTCCAATATTTTGCCGGGAGACAGCTCGCTGAAATATGACTGTATACTATTCCACATCCTGCTGCTCCTTTTCTTGTTTCATGTCACCTAAGGCTGCTGTTTCCTGTTCCGAACCGGTACATGCACGCATTAATGCTTTGTACAGTAATGCGCCTTGTTCTTCGTAACCGGCGATAGAGAAATGTATGCGGTCGCGGCCGAACATTTTGGCATTATACCACTTATGACATGAATTGTTTCCTCCCGATACCGTAAATAAATCCCAGCAGGCAATACCGTTCTTCTCTGCGTATGATGATATCACATCAGCAACTTTAGTAATATTTTCGTTACGCACATATATACGCTTTTTGTTTTGGTATGTGCGTTTGAAAGATTCCGCCGGCGTAGTGATCAGCAGCGATACTCCCGGAATTTCTTCCCTGATAATGCGTATAAATGCATCTACCTGTTCTTCAAAGGCTGATATTGAAAAATTTCTTCCGTAAGATTCGTTCGTGCCTAAAGAAATTATAATTAAAGAAGGTTTTAACAATGAAAGACGGCGAACGTATTCATGGCTTGTATAGTCAACGAACTTGGCTCCATTAACGCCTATGGAATGATAGAGTAGGCCGGGATTGCCGTTCATAAGCATAAATCCGTAATACAAGTTTGATTTTTTAATCGAGGCGCTGTCCATGATAACATTCGCGCTTCTTATAGCAAAAGTGTCAATGAGACTTTTTGTTACAAATGTATCAATGGCAATCTCCTCGAAAGATTGTCTGCCCCACGATAATTCGGCTACAGAATCCCTTTCATCATATTTAGGTATCATAGGCAGTGCACCGTTATCCCTGTAAAGCAGAACTTTGTTGAAGCTGTATCCGGCTCCGTTATTTGGCGCTATTATAAGATTGAAATTAACATCTTTGGCTTCAGTTTGGATACCGATGCCTCCTATGCCCCAAGGACATTTAGGGTTAGGTTGTACGCAACGTCCCGATATCCACTCTTTAATATTGGATGATATAAAATAATCGTTTGGTTCATTAACTTTTGAAAGTTTAAAAGGCGCTATCCATCCACGCCCGGCGTTACCGAAAGAATTATGCAGCAGGCGCATTATTCGTCCGCTTAAAAATCCCGCCTGAATATGAGAATCGCCAAGGTGAACGACATTGACGACCGTATCTTTGCCGTTGAAAAGGTCTATCAGCTCATCAATGAAAGCCGACATGGATTTTTCAGGGTCTTTGATTACGCATAGAGAATCATTGATAAAAGGCAAAACGGAGATTGTACTGTCCGGTGCCGGAAAAAATCTGAAAACAGGAATAGTGTCAATCACGGCGAGGTCGTCGTGGTCAACTTTTAATGTAGCTTTTGCTCTTCCGGAATAGATAATGCCCATGATGAAAGCAAGGCTGCAAAATGCGGAGGCGATAATCCTCGCTTTATCTTTCAACAAGCCCTTCATCGTCATCATATAGCTCTTTTTCATTTATTATTGCATCAAACAGGGCATTTGCAACTTCGCGTCCTCCACGGAAGCTTAAATGCGTATAATCTTTGCTTGCCCAGTTATAATTTACGTATTTTACCATACTGTTATGCCCTCCCATGGCGGCAAATGTACTCCAGAACGTTACTTCAGTCTGCATCGCAATCTGCCGTTGTGCTCGTAACAGCGATAATACGGCAGGCATTGTGCTGTATGTTCCTCCGTTATTTTTGCCGCGGTCTGAAACTCCCATGATTAAAACATCGGCGCCGGGAAAACATTTTTGAACATGTTCCACGACAGGAATCATTATGTTTCGGTACCATCCGTAATCACGAACGGAATCGCTTGCCACATTAAGCCCGTACTGCAATACAATCAGGTCGTAAGGGCGTAAGTTTTGCAACTCGCGGCAACTTTCACTGCAAAGATCCGACATGATGATGCCTGAATTTCCTCGCAAAGAGAGGTTGTCAACAATAACTCCATAGTCATCTTCGAGCGCCATTCCGATAGCATTTAGCCCACGTGCATTCATTAATTGAATCACACCCTTTTTAAATCGGCTTTTTATCACGTATTGCGTTACGGTCTCCGTCGGAGGCAATTCATATAATGCGGTGTCGGTATCACTTTTTAAAAGTAAGTCGGTATCACTATTCTTTGAATATAAAAATTTCAATGATGACACTTCGTCAAGTCCGGGGTACATATCGACGGCCTGTATATTGACGGTGGCATTGTCGGATTCGGGCTCAAACAGCATTCCCGATATTACGTATTTTCTGTTTCTGTTTTTAATAATGGAATATGTCTTCCATCCTTTGGCGCTTTGCTTTATTGTCGGACGATACTGTGAAACATTTGACGTAATGGGGATAAACCCGATGCCTTTACCTCCGAAATATTCCTGCATCTTAGCACGAAAATCTGCAACGAGAATGTCCCCTTCTATAAAAGAATCTCCCACAAAAGCTATACGTACGGGTCGTCCCAGATTGTTTATGTTATTTAGGGCGGCAAAAAATCTACGCAGGCCTGTATGCTCGGATGTGAAGTCTTCTATGTTCGTATTGACAAGGTAGTCTGTGTTCGATTTATCGTTGATGTTTGTATTCGTTCTTGTTGCTGTTTCATTTAAGTCTGTCGAACTGTTGTTCTGTATATTAACTATACCTGAATCGTCTTGATTTTGGGCGGTTTCTTGTTGTATTGCTGAACCGGAAGATGTAAAGGATGGGGAAGTTGAGTCAGTCGTTTCGAAGTCAGGGTCGGTGTTTTCAGAAAAATCGTTTTCATCTCCATCTTCCGCCATCGCCCACATATCACCGCTATCAACGTCAGGCAATAAGCGAATATCTGATAATAAATCAACATTCTTGACCGGTACACCGAGTATCGAATCCGGAAGCCAATAGAAAAATAGATTGATTATCAGGGCTGCCGATAAAATGGCCGCAAACTTATGTGCATGATTTACTCTTTTTCTTTGTTTCTTAACCCCATTCATTCGTTAATATCATTCATTAAAAAAGTGTGCAAATGTACGAAATCTTTTTGATAAAACGACACCGTATCCGGAAATTGCTTTACACTTTACGCAATTTACATTATCTTTGCTCGAAAAAAACGAAGATAGGCTGCGCTTCAAAAGAATAAAATGAATAAATTCATTTTATTCTTCACTCAGTTTACACTATCTTCGCAGAGTTAACATATAAATTATTAATGATATGAAATTTAGAAAAATTATTCCCGTAGCGGCATTTGTCGCATTTCTGGGATTTGGAGCAAATGTGGAAGCATCAAATATTTACGTCTGTCAACAGGATAACACCAAAGTGGCGACAAAAGCTGACTATGCGAATACTAACAGACCTGTAATGAGCGAGAGGCTTTTTAAGTCGAAAGCGGTTGAAGCGGAGATTCTTCGTGTTAAAAAAATGCTCCGCAACCAAAAACTTGCCTGGATGTTTGAAAATTGTTTTCCAAATACTCTTGATACGACGGTTCATTACCGGGTGCAGGAGGGCGAGGACGATACGTTTGTGTACACGGGTGATATCCACGCTATGTGGTTACGCGATTCCGGTGCGCAGGTTTACCCTTATGTACAACTTGCCAATAAAGACGAAGAATTGAAAAAAATGCTTCGCGGTGTAATACTTCGCCAGTTTAAATGCATAAATATTGACCCTTATGCCAATGCATTTAACGATGGACCTGTAGGCGGCGAATGGCAGAAGGATATTACAAAGATGAATCTTGAACTGCACGAGCGTAAATGGGAAATAGACTCTCTATGCTATCCGATACGTCTTGCATACTACTATTGGCAGGTAACAGGCGATGATTCGATATTTTCGGATTTATGGTTGGAAGCCATACGCAACGTTTTGAAGACTTTCAAGGAACAGCAGCGAAAAGAAAACCTCGGCCCATACAAATTTCAACGTGTAACAGCAGTTGCTACCGATACACAGCCTAACTACGGTTGGGGTAATCCCGTGAAGCCTGTCGGACTTATCGCTTCGGCATTTCGTCCTTCGGATGATGCAACTATTTTCCAATTCCTTATCCCTTCCAACTTTTTTGCCGTTACTTCTTTGCGCAAAGCAGCTGATGTTTTGACAAAAGTAAATAAAGACAATGCATTAGCTAAGGAATGTGCCGATTTGGCGCAGGAAGTGGAAGGTGCATTAAAGAAATATGCAGTCAGCAACCATCCCGAGTTTGGCGAGATATATGCTTACGAAATAGACGGTTTTGGTACTCAGTCACTGATGGACGATGCTAATGTGCCGAGTTTGTTGGCTATGGCATATCTTGGCGATGTAGATGTGAATGACCCTATTTATCGTAATACACGCCGATATGTGTGGAGCGACAGCAATCCCTATTTCTTTAAGGGAAAAGCAGGTGAAGGCATCGGTGGTCCGCATATCGGATATGATATGGTATGGCCTATGTCTATAATGATGAAAGCCTTTACAAGCCAAGACGATGAAGAAATAAAATTTTGCCTCAAAATGCTTTTGAATACTGACAATGAAATGGGATTTATACATGAATCATTCCATAAAGACGACCCTGCCAATTTCACTCGCGCTTGGTTTGCATGGCAAAATACGCTGTTCGGCGAACTTATACTTAAACTCGTAAACGAGGGGAAAATTGATTTGTTGAATAGCTTGTAGCTGGCAAGTTGTTGGCAAAATCGTGTTTTAAACAAAAAATGTATATCTTTGTACCGAAACAGAAATGCCGTTAAAAAAGCGGCATGCTGAAATTGCAGAAAATAAATTTCAAAAATAATTGCTTTATGAATATCAAAATTAGTCTTTTATCAGTTGTAATGCTGACTATGTCAGTTTATGCAGCCGCTCAGACTGCCCGTAATCCATTGAATCATGAGCCTGCACGCGTGACGCTTAAAAAAAATCCTTCCTCATGGAAACTTACGGATGAAACTTTTTATCGTGCTGACGGTACTCAGTTTGATAAACGTACCCTCGTATACGACGCCAACGGGCGATTATCAGGAGAAATAACCGTTAGTCAGTCCAAAAGTGACGAGTCAATTCAAAATACCTCTAAATGCGATTACTTCTACAATGACAATAAATCAATCGCAATTACTGCTGAGAAAAATATGACAGGATGGCAAAACATCTCAAAGGTTGAAACAATAAGCAACGATGGTAAATCTGCCTATTCATTATCTTATTCGTGGGATAACACCAACGAAGATTGGAAAGTAGACCCTTCATTGAAATGTACGTGGATTTATGATGGAAACGGTCGTGTCTCGGAATACACGAAACAGCCGTGGAACAAAGAAAAAAATGATTGGAACGAACCGTATGCGAGAGTACTTTACTCATACGACGGAGATGGTGACGTTAGCGAAGAAGTGTATCAACAATGGAATGCCGGAAGCAGTTCGTGGACTAACAGAGGTAAGTACTCCTACGAAAAAGGTGATAAGAACCAAAAAGTTGCTATGTCATACTTCTATGCTTCAGAAAAATGGACCACAGACGGAAAAGCAATATACTCTTATGATGAAGACGGAAAGGTTGCACGTGGTGATTTTTACGGAGATAGTAACGATGCAGCACAGAATGCTTTCTGTATTTATTCATATACTGAAAAATCAACATGCGAAGTAATAACCGAGGCAGAGGATATAAATATCTATCCGAANCCNGCCGTTACTACATTCGAACTGACTGTTCCTTCNACACTTATCGGCAAAACTGCAAATATATTCGATGTTTGGGGAAAACAAGTTAAATCCGTAATTGTAAGTAACGAAAAAATGCAGGTTGATGTCAGCGGATTAACGGAAGGTGTTTATGTACTGCATGTTGGCGAAAAAACGAAAAAGCTTATAGTGAAATAGTTTTCCGACAAACTTTCATCATACGAAATATAAAAATCCCGGGTCGTGAATATCGATTCGGGATTTTTATGTATATATGTCATAATGTCATTATTTGTGTCATTTTTCGATTTCGTATTTTTTGGCACATTATTTGAGATAATGTATACGAAAATTATTACAAACAGTTTTTATAGAACGAAAATATTAAATAATTAAATATATAAATTATGGGAAAAATTATTGGAATAGACTTAGGAACTACAAACTCTTGCGTCTCAGTACTTGAGGGTAACGAGCCTGTAGTTATATCAAACAGCGAAGGAAAACGCACCACGCCTTCAATCGTTGCATTTGTTGATGGTGGTGAACGCAAAGTAGGAGACCCGGCAAAACGTCAGGCAATTACTAACCCCACAAAAACGATTTTTTCAATCAAACGTTTTATGGGTGAGACTTACGATAAAGTACAAAAAGAAATTTCACGCATACCTTACAAGGTTGTGCGAGGAGACAACAATACTCCCCGCGTAGATATCGACGGACGCCTTTATACTCCTCAGGAAATATCCGCAATGGTACTCCAGAAGATGAAAAAGACAGCTGAAGACTATCTCGGACAGGAAGTTACGGATGCAGTTATCACTGTGCCTGCATACTTCAGCGACGCACAGCGTCAGGCAACAAAAGAAGCCGGCGAGATTGCAGGTCTTACCGTTAAACGTATAGTTAACGAACCGACAGCAGCATCTTTGGCATACGGACTTGACAAGTCGGACAAAGATATGAAAATTGCCGTATTCGACCTTGGTGGTGGTACATTCGATATATCAATCCTCGAACTTGGCGGAGGCGTTTTTGAAGTGAAATCAACGAATGGCGACACTCACCTCGGAGGTGACGACTTCGACCACGTAATCATCGACTGGCTTGCAGAAGAATTTCTGAAAGATGAAAACATCGATTTACGCAAAGACCCGATGGCTCTTCAACGCTTAAAAGAAGCAGCCGAGAAAGCAAAAATTGAATTGTCAAGCTCAACGAGTACTGAGATAAATCTGCCGTACATCATGCCGGTAGACGGAATACCCAAGCATCTTGTACGCACGTTGACACGTGCAAAATTCGAGCAGTTGGCCGACAAACTTATTCAGGCTTGTCTCGAACCTTGCAAGAAAGCTCTTTCAGATGCAAACATGTCAACATCGGAAATTAACGAAGTGATACTCGTAGGAGGTTCTACACGTATTCCCGCCATTCAGGAATTAGTGGAAAAATTCTTTGGGAAGGCCCCTTCGAAAGGTGTTAACCCTGACGAAGTAGTAGCAGTAGGTGCTGCAATTCAGGGCGGTGTGTTATCCGGTGATGTAAAGGATGTAGTTTTATTAGACGTAACCCCGTTATCTCTCGGTATCGAAACGATGGGAAGTGTTATGACGCGCTTAATTGACGCTAACACAACAATCCCGACACGCAAATCCGAGACGTTTACAACGGCGGCCGACAATCAGCCATCGGTTGAGATCCATGTGTTGCAAGGCGAGCGCTCAATGGCGCGTGATAATAAGTCAATCGGTCGTTTCCATCTCGACGGCATACCATCAGCAATGCGTGGTACGCCAAAAATTGAAGTTACTTTCGATATAGATGCGAATGGTATCCTTAATGTATCCGCGAAAGATCAAGGCACAGGAAAAGTGCAGAGTATACGCATCGAAGCGTCAAGCGGTCTTAGCGATGATGAAATCAAGCGGATGAAAGACGAAGCCGCCGCCAACGCTGAAGCAGACAAAAAAGAAAAAGAGCGCATCGACAAGCTAAACCAAGCAGACAGCACAATTTTCCAAACGGAAAAACAACTGAATGACCTCGGAGACAAACTGCCTGCCGACAAAAAATCGCAAATCGAAGCTGCCTTAGCTAAGCTCAAAGATGCTCACAAAGCGCAAGACATAGCAGCAATAGACACTGCAATGGCAGAGCTAAACACCACGTTCCAAGCTGCAAGCCAAGACTTATACAACGCCCAAGCTCAAGCCAACGCAGGTGCAGGTAATGCAGGCCCACAACCCGGCCCCGATGCCGGCAATGCTTCCGGCAGCACCGGCGACAGTAAAGGCGATAACGTGACAGATGTTGACTTCGAAGAAGTGAAGTAAGAGACGATTAATAACGATAGTAAAATATCAGAAAACCGCAGTGGAATAATTTCTATTGCGGTTTTTCTTTTAAACAATTCTCGATTTTGATTGATTGTTATATTTTTTATATATTTGTATCAGATTTATTTATTAAAAATAACAGCAATGAATATTCAGCTTACAAAAGAGGATTTATTATACGCTATTAAGCATATAGACGAAAACCCGAAGTTAAAATCAGGAAGGCATTCTTCAACATACGATTTGGTATATGAAAATAAAAATTATCCTCCGATTCTAGTTCTTTCTGTAGCTAATAAATTAAAAGGAGGCAAAGAAATAACATTATCTGATTTTAATAACAATATTGAAGCTCCTTTTAAAATTCTCCGTGATATTGGTTTCGAAATAAAACTTAAATCAGCACAAATGAAGCCAAATCTGCAAGAATTTATTATAGCAGCAAAAGAACAAGTAACAGGTCAAGGCATAAGGGGATCCGCTACAGATTATGCAAGAAAGAGTAGAGGTGATAAAAACGGATTAGATATTGAAGTTTCATTTGGAATTGGTCGTGCTTCTGCCATTCCGTGGATAGCCTTTACAGGCTTTGAGCAAATAGTTAATCGCGGAATTTATCCGGTTTATCTTTATTATAAAGATTATGGCATTCTTATTTTGGCATATGGAGTAAGTGAAAAACACTTGCCTTCAGTCAATTGGACGAGTTTAAACGAAAAACAAACTGTTGAACAATATTTTGAAACAAATTTTTCTAAAAAACCAGAAAGATATGGACGTTCATATATATATAGTGTATATGATGTAGATAATTTACCTTCAATAAAGGTACTTGATTCTGATTTAGTGAAAATTATTAATATTTATAAGTCCAAATTTGAAGGTAAAAAGATTACAAAAGCATCTCAAATAATTGTGTCCCAAGTGGACTTTTCTATTAATCAGTTACAATCTTATATATATCGATCAGGATTAGTTTTCTCAGAAATGCTGATCAGCCGTTTTGTAGCTTCTTTGCTTACAAAACCATTTGTGTTGCTGACTGGTTTATCTGGTTCTGGAAAAACGAAAATTGCTCAGAGCTTTGTCAAGTGGATTTGTGAAGATGAAAGTCAGTACAAAATTATCCCGATAGGTTCTGATTGGACAAATAGAGATCCTTTGCTAGGATATCCTAATGGATTGAATTCAAAAGAATACATATTACCGGATTCCGGTGCGTTAAGTTTAATAATAGAAGCTACAAAAGAAGAAAATAAGCACAAGCCATATTTCATGATTCTGGATGAGATGAACCTGAGTCATGTAGAGCGTTATTTTGCAGATTTTCTGAGTGTAATGGAGTCAAAAGATAAAATAATGCTGTATTCCGGTACACAGAGAGAAAGCCCATGTGGGACAGAAATACCTTCATATATTTTCTGGGTGAAAAATCTGTTTGTTATAGGCACTGTAAATATTGATGAGACAACCTATATGTTTAGTCCGAAAGTACTTGATAGAGCCAATACTATTGAGTTCCGTATTGAGGAAAACAATATAAAAAACTTTTTTGAATTTCCTTCAAAAATTGATTTGACAGTTTTGGAAAGAAAGGGAGCCTCGATGGCTAAACATTTTTTAGAATTAGCTGATGATAGCCACATAGAGCCTAATGATGTATACTCTAAAGTCTTCGTAAAATTCTTTAATGAACTAAAAAAAATCGGTGCGGAGTTTGGCTACAGAACCTCAGTTGAAATGCTACTTTTGATAAAAAAACTAAACACCATTGGAGAGTTTAAGAGCGAAGAAAGTATAGATATTGCTGTGATGCAAAAATTACTTCCTAAGCTTCACGGTTCTCGCAGTAAAATTTCCAAAGTATTGGATGCTTTGATTCATTTATGTTTGAAAGACGGGCAGGTATTTTCTATTGTAAAAAGTGAAGATATAAATCAGGAGCATATTCTTTATCCGATAGCTTTTGAAAAACTGGTTCGCATGTATAGAAATGCGTTGGATAACGGTTTTACAAGTTATGCAGAAGCTTAACCTATGGAAGAACGCTGTTTGCAAATATCTCTTGATGAAATTGACTCTGGATTAAAGCTGCTCATTTATCCAGAGGGAAATTCAGATTTTCGCATCATTGACACATTAGATGCTCTCGAATATTCTGAAAGTAGGTATCAGATTTTAGAGGGCAACTCATACGAATACCATTTTAGCAAAAATAAATATCAACTCAATGCAAGTATTTCCGGTATTATCATACCTTCTAAAAAATATACTTCTTCCGGTAGAATTGTTCCGAATATTTATGTCGGAACATTGACCTTAGAAATTAAAGATACGGATTTAAATCAATTTGTTCATAAGATAGATTTGGAAGTTTTAGCAACCAAGTTCAATAAAGAAATAGACAGAAGTTACAGAGTTAATTATCGCTTTATGCTGGAAAGTATTACCAATAAATGTACTGAATTGTTGATGCAAATAAATGCGCCTGTATATCAGGTTTTTGAAGTTGATTTTAATTGCGATCAAGGAACAGTATATCAGCGTTTTTGTTTTGTGCAGTCTATAATTCACAATCCAATTTTTACGGAATCTGTCGAAAAAATTATAAATAATCCCAAAACAAATTGGGAAGAAGTAGCTGAATCTACAGAATTTATAAGGATAAGAAGAATAAATAATCATTCACTTCGTCAAATTGTTTCTGGCTCAAACCGTATGACTTTGTCAGAAAATCATTCAATGAAAAAATATGGAATCAATTCTATACCATTAATAATAAATAATTTCCGCAAAGTTGAAAAAGTTGATACACCTGAAAACAGGTTTATCAAATATGTTATAGAAAAATTCAAAAGGTTTTGTGAAGATTGTCTAGTCATTTTTGAAAACTTTAAAATGCATCAGTCTATTGATGAAGCTGTATATTTAATAAATAGACTAGGAGGTTACTTAAATCACCCTTTTTTTAAAAATGTTAATCCTCCAACTTCATTGAAACTGAATAGTCCTGTCTTACAAAAAAAAAATGGATACCGAGAGATTTTAAACCGTTGGCTGCAATTTGATTTTGCATCAAAGCTTGTTTGGAAAGGTGGAGATGATGTTTATAAAGCAGGTAAAAAAGACATTGCTATTTTGTATGAATACTGGTTGTTTTTTATTTTATATGATTTAGTTAAAGAAAAATTTGAAATCGAGTCTATCTTATTTGATGATAAAGCGTATAATCATTTGATAGTAGAAACGAATGATGGATTAAATGTAATGTTGAAATCAGGAAAACACACCGCATTACAAGGGGTTTTTACAAAAAGGAATAGAGATTTAAATGTCAAATTTTCATATAATAGAGCCTTTAAGGGCGGTGTAGATTATAAAGATAAAATCACTGGGAGCTGGACTGTTCCATTAAGGCCGGATTATACATTGAGCATTTGGCCGAAAGACATTTCGGAAGAAAATGCCGAAGCGAATGAATCCATCGTTCATATTCACTTTGATGCAAAATATAAGATTGATAATTTTTATCAGTCAGTTCAAACGGATTTAAACGATGGTAAATTAGAACAAGAACTTAATCAAGCAGATATTGATGAACGAAAAGGAAGCTATAAGAATGTGGATTTGCTTAAAATGCACGCATATAAAGATGCCATACGTCGTTCGGGAGGAGCTTATATTTTATACCCTGGAGCAAAAGAAAAACCTTTCAGAGGTTTTCATGAAATAATCCCCGGCTTAGGTGCTTTTTCGGTAAACCCTTCCTCTGGAAATACCGATATAAAAGAGTTGTCAAAATTTATAGATCTCATTATTGACCATTTGCTCGATAGAGCTTCTCAACGTGAAAAACTCACCAACGAAACATATCGTATTTTTAAAGAACCCAAATATGATAACAATACTTTGCACGAGCGTTTTCCTGAATATGCTGATACAGATAAGATTATTGCGGATAAAATTTCTGTATTGGTCGGGTTTTATAAAAATAAAGCACAATTAAGTTGGATACTGAAAAACAGTCTTTACAACCTTCGCACAGGTACTGACAGAGGCTCTCTTTCATTATCTAAAATGAATATAAATGCGAAATATTTAATCCTTCATGGTAGAAATGAATTGGAAACAAGCAAAATCTTCAAACTAAAGTCAACTGGTGTAAAGATTTTTTCTAAAAATGATTTAATCAGAAAAAACTATCCTGAACCTAAAGGCGACTTGTATATCGTATACGAAATAGAAAAAGAAGCCTCGGAAGATTTTGGAAATATAAAAATAGATTTAAGGAAATTGCCTGAGTTTGAAATGAATAGAAAATCCGCTAAGCCTTTTTCGGTATCTTTATCTGAAATTTTAAAATCTAAACTCACATTGATATGATATTTAGTTAAATTTTATCGTTTTTCTTAGGCTTTTAAATGGGATTGTGATTGCAGGGTTTCCAGAGTCGTAATATGCTTTAATACTAGTATGGAAGCAAACGCTTTTATCAATGATAATCAATTATTAGAAAGCTTAAGTAGAGTAGTCTCTTTTGCTGCTTTTTGCTTTTTAAAGAATTCTCGATTTTGATTGTTTGTTGTCATTTTTTATCATATATTTGTACCATATTTGTTACGAAATTTTATCATCAATAAAGTGTAACTTATGAACACATATAAAGTGGTTTGAATAAAAGGTTTTATAGAAAAATTAACTATGCCCGAACAACAAAACATAGAATACAAATCCTCTTGGCATGACGACTATCTGAAATGGATATGCGGTTTTGCCAATGCGCAAGGAGGACGGATTTATATTGGCAAAGACGATATAGGAAATGTCGTTGATGTGGAAGACTACAAGAAGCTAATGGATGAAATTCCCAACAAGATCAAGAATAATATGGGAATAACCACTGAAGTTAATCTTCTGCAAGAAGATGGCAAGCATTACATTGAAATAGTCGTTCAACCTTATTCTGTTCCTATTTCATTGCGAGGTAGATATTATTACCGTAGTGGAAGCGTGAAGCAGGAATTGACAGGAACTTCGCTTAATGAATTTTTGATCAAACGTTCCGGTTTGACTTGGGATGAAGTAACTGAGCCAAGAGCTACTTTTGATGACATTGATGAAAAGGCATTCAAAGCCTATTTGGTTATGGCGAAAGAGAAAGACCGTTTGCCGGATGTTGAAGGATTGACAATAGAAGAAATTTTCGATAAGTTGCGATTGACTAAAAACGGAGAGCTTACACGTGCAGCAATAATCTTGTTTGGAAAAGACCCAAGACGTTTCTCTACGAATGCCTTTGTAAAGATTGGTCGTTTCAAAGGGGATACAGACTTGCGCTTTCAAGATGTTGAGGAAGGTAATTTAATCGTTTTGCTGAAAA
>JGI994J12354_10001351_pt1 | contig 24891 bp, 16 predicted proteins | sample IntmicLarv3ML3BL_FD_12354 | JGI IMG/M metagenome (IMG submission 12354)
TGTTGCTTCATTTTCTGACCATACATAATCTCCTGCTTTTATCTGGTCTATTCTTTTACTTCCTTCTTCTGTTTCTACTTCTGTTTCTCCTGTGAAACAACTTGGGTTTGCAATCTCATATACATTTAGACCTAACTGAGCCATGGATAGTCAACCCTAAACTGAACAAAAATTAGTTGAACGCTAAACGTTTATATTGCATAGGGGATAAATATCCCAAAGAGCCATGAATTCTAAAATTATTAAACCAATTAACATAATCAAAAAGCAAGGTGGATAGTTCATCAAGACTTGAGAAGATTTTGTTAAAAGCGAACTCTGTTTTTATTATTTTATACATGGCTTCAGCAACAGCATTATCATAAGGACAGCCTTTTTTACTTAATGAACGTTTTATGTCGAATGCTATTAAAATATCGTCAATAATCTTATTTTTAAATTCACTTCCCCTGTCAGTATGAAATATCTCTATCTCTGATAGGGGGATTTTCACTGAATAAAATGCCTTTATTACAAGATTTGTATCTTTATTTTTTCCAGTAGAAAATCCTATAATTTCACGTCCTGCAATATCAAGTAAAAGGCATATATAATGCCGTTTTCCAGCTACATTTACATATGTAATATCACTGACTATCACTTCAAGACTTTTCCTTTGATTAAATTTTCTGTTAACAATAGTTGATGTTTTATCCTCATTAGGCTTGACTTTATTCTTTTTGAACTGCTTGATTGTGTAGTTAGAAACAAGACTATATTTTGCCATAATTCTTCCTATGCGTTTTCTTGAAATTATATATCCCTTTCTTTGTAAAATAATTCTAAGTTTTCTTGTTCCATAATTATTCCTGCTGCTCTTAAATTCACTTATTACAGCATTTTCAATTTCTGTTTGCCTGATTTTTTGTGAAGCCCTATATACCGGCTTGTAATACACACTGCTTCTTGATATTTTTAAGCATTTGCACATGGCATTAATACTGTACTTACCTATATTTGTTCTGATAACGGCTATTTTCGTGACATTATCAGAGCTGCCTGCTTTAAAATATCATTTTCCATCAACAACTGCTTATTTTCTTTTCTTAAGCGAATAAGTTCTTTTTCATCCTCTGTGATATTATCTTTCTTTCTAAAAGATCCACTGTTTTTATCATTCTTTGCCCATTTATATAGGCTTGTTTTGCTAATTCCATATTCTCTTGTGATTTCCATTGCTGTCTTTCCGCTACAATATAAATTTACTATTTGCTTTCTGAATTCATCTGTGTAAATTGGCATACTTTTTGACATGATATTCCCTCTTTTCTTTATCTTTTTGTTTTACCATGTTCAACTCTTTTCTGTCCTATTTAGTATAGCCATTCCAACTTGCACAAAATTCCATTTGGAGAAGTTCTATCATCATGCTAAAATGTGAGATGGGTTATTTTTCCTTTTACTATAATGTTTGGATAATTTTGTAGGAGGAAGTATGTTGGTTGTGAAAATATGTAAGTTTCTTTTTTAAAGAAGACTAGAAATTTCTTGGAAATTTGATATAATATAGCTTGCTGAAAAGAAAGCAAGAAAAAGGAGAAGAAGGAATGAGTAACGAAGAAACAAAACAAACAGTAAAGAGAGCTAATCCAGGACCACTAGGATTGATTGCTTTTGGAATGACAACGGTATTATTGAATTTACACAACGCTGATATTATTGAATTATCGGTAGTAACGATTGCAATGGGTTTTGCACTAGGAGGATTGGCGCAGATTATCGCTGGAATTATGGAATTTAAGTATGAAAATACTTTTGGCGCAACGGCATTTACGGCTTACGGATTATTTTGGTGGTCGTTAATATTTATTTGGATCAATCCCTTTGAAAATATAAAAGCAGATGACATTTCTATGGGATTCTATTTGTTATTATGGGGTATTTTTACTATTTTTATGTTTATTGGAACGCTTAAGCATAATAGAGCAACACAAGTGGTCTTTTTTACGTTGTCCATGCTTTTTGTTTTATTAGCAATAGGAGATTTTACAGGTATTCATAGTATTAAGATAATTGCTGGATGGGTTGGTATTTTTTGTGGGCTTAGTGCGATGTATACATCGTTAGCTACAGTCGTTAATAACGAATTCGGACGAACAGTATTTCCATTGGACTAAAACGTTGAGTATTAAATAAGAATTTGCTCGGCAATTGTAACTATAGATAATTTTATTTTAGGTTGTATTGATATAAGGGGTGAGCATGAAAATGCTTCATAAAATCGAATCCATAGACGAACGACGATGTATAGTCAGTGTGGAACGAACATGGCAGTAAGTACGGAATGAAATTTATTGGTTGGAAATGGTATTAACATTCAGTTTAGTGGTGATATGTATTCTGGATTTGCCATAAAAATTTTCGTAAAACCTTGAATTTGCAATAATAATCACTAATAGGTGTTATAGTTTTAGTCGGAGTTTGAGTAGTAGCGAAAGGTTTATATTTTATTTATAGTGACAGACAGTCTATGCAATTGTCTGTCATATCTATATTATCTGTATAGTATCCTCTAGTATCTTTACCCTTGTTTTGCTATTACAGTTAGGGCATAAAATCCATTTAGGACAATCCATAGGATTCTTTCCTTATTCCCATTTGAAAAATCTTGTAGAAATAAAAGTACACATAACAATAATTATAAGCATTATGAGAATAGGAAAGAATACATTTTTAAGTGGCAAATCAAGAAAAGTTCTTTTTAATATGAAATTCTGTAAAGATTCTATATCCATTGCTTGCACGAGTTGCTTTAGGAATTAAATGTAACTGTTCATATAATCTTACAGTGTTAGGGTGGCTTCCAATTATCTTAGCAATTTCTGATGTTTTGTATGTAGTCATAAAAAGAATCTTCTTTAGTTTATACAATAATAACAATAATTCAAAGTGTTGAAGTAGGACATAATAATATTATTTAATATTTTTCAATTTGGGGTTTTATGAACCCTTTCTTAAGGTCATTTTAAAATCTATTTTATTTTTTTCCCTTGATTTCTGTAATAAGGTTATTTATAAATTCAAAGATTACTTTTAGATTTGCGGTGAATACTGGCAAAAATTGACTATACACAAAGTAGTATAATCAAAAAGGCATAAAAGAATAATGCTAATTAGTGGGATGTATATCTGTGTTGGCATATTGAAGAAGTATGTAGAATTTTATAAATAGCCTATTTGATGTAATATATTGGCGAAATAAATGTAAGTAGGAAACCTAATTCTTCACGAAGAAATTTAAGCGTAAGTTTTTTCATAAATTAATCATATGATATAATAATTTAACATTGTAAATAGAAGTGAATAATGTTATTATTTATTATAGACAGCACAAAAAAAGATACTAACTTTTGAATGTATTTGTGGTTGTAAACTTAGATATTAAGATTTTGGGGTTTTATTAAATAAATGGCAAAAATGATTGTGTTTTATTATATTAAAATTATGTTTTTATAGTGCTTGTTAGTAGTTTATATTATTTGAAAATCCTCTAAAATCAACGGTTTGTGTAAATAGGTTATAAGTTTTTTCTCAATGACAGTTGTTGATAATAGAATATGAGTTAATACATAACGAAAAAAAATTGTAATATAAAACTTAGAGATATAGATAATATAGATAAATGAAGTTTCTTTTGGGAAATATAGTGTTGGAACAATTATAATAATTTATTAATGTTAAAAGAATTATAGGATAATTATATGAATATAAAAAAAGGTTACAGATAATAAAAAGAACTACCTATCATTGCTGTTGTTAGCTGATGAAAGCGAATATATGGTAGATAAGTATCTTGAACAAGGTGAAATGTTTGTTTTAGATGATGATGGCGTGAAAGCGGAGTGTGTAATAACAAAAGAAGCAGATTATATTTATGAAATAAAAAATATTGCGGTTAATCCAGATTATCAAAGAAGAGGATATGGAAGGTATTTAATAGAATTTGTAATAAGATATTATGTGAATTGTAAGAAGCTGTTTGTTGGTACAGGAGATTGTGATTCGGCTCTTGATTTTTATCATAAGTGTGGATTTATAGAGTCTCATCGAGTTAAGAATTTTTTTACTGATAATTATGACCATCCAATGTTTGAGGCGGGAAAGCAATTAGTGGATATGGTATATTTGAAATTAGAAAAGTAAATTTTATTTGGATTGGGAAAGTACTTCTGGAATATATAGTTATTAAAAGCTGATTATTTGTTGATGATTACAGAGTCACATGGTACTAATACCATGTAAAAAGGTAAACAAGGAAAATGTTTGTGACACCTAATTTAGTGTACATTATTCTAAGAATAAATACCCTGTTAATTAAGCAGTATTAAATTAGGAAATATAATGTAAGGGCAATAGTTAAAGGAGAATTTATGAATATAGATAGTGCATATATATTGTCTGATTGTATAAAATAGTGTCAAAGGAGCGCCTATGAACATAGATGAGTACTTGATTTTAATTGACGGCAAAGAAAAAACAAGTGAAGTTTCCTCCTATAAAAACAAAGGAACATATTTTGAAGTACAATTTAATAATAATACTCAGGCTTACGAATATCAATTGGAAAAGCGTTTTTATGTATACGAGAGAAAAAGAAACCTTAATCCGAAATTTTACAAAATAAAAAGAGGTGAAATGATTTTATTTAAAATCCAGAAAATCATTGATTTTGGAGATTATTTGAGAATCTACTTTGAAGGAAAGCAAACACCAATTTTATATGAAACAAAGGAACTGGATATTAAGGAATCTATACTAACTAATATTGATGTGAATCAAAGATTCAATTATTTAAAGTCTTTGTCCAAAATTGTTGGCATTACAACTGATAAAGGTAAAGAAATCCTGTATGAAAAGTATAAGGATATGGAGTTTGTAGACTGTGCGACGGTATTGGCAGATTACCTAACTGCGAGAAACTCTTTTGATACCATAGAAGATAAAAACATCATTATCTTTCCGTTTGGTTTTAACCGTAGTCAAAAAAAAGCAGTAGAAAGAGCATTTGAAAATAAAATAAGTATAATAGAAGGTCCGCCAGGTACGGGAAAAACTCAGACAATATTGAATATTATTGCCAATATTATTATTAGAGGAAAGACAGTGGCAGTAGTGTCAAACAACAATTCAGCGACATCAAATGTAGTAGAAAAACTTAAGCAATACAACTTGTCTTTCATTGCAGCATTTCTTGGTAAATCTAAAAATAAAGAAAAATTTATAGAAAATCAAGGGGAAAACACCCTTGATACCAGTAACTGGAATGTAGAAGAGAGGAACAGCCAAAAGTTTTGGGAAAGAACAGTAGATTTATGTGTGGAGTTAAATGAAAAACTATTAGTTCAAAATGAACTTGTACAGAAGAAACTAGAATATACCTGTTTGGAAACGGAAAAGAAGTACTTTGATAAATATTTATTAGAAACTAATCATACAGAATTGAATTATCCGCCACTTAGTAAATTTAATTCAAATCAAATATACAAGCTTTGGATTGAAATTTTACATGAAGTAGATATAAAAGAGCGAATGACATTGTATTTCAAGATTCAAAACATATTAAGGTATGGATTTTGGCGTCAAGATTTTTACAAATATTCGTTAGAAGATCAGATTATTGATTTTCAGAAGCGATTTTATGTTGTAAGAAAAAAAGAATTAGAAGCAGAAATTGCTAATTTGGAAAACAAATTGAAAGATTATAATTTTGAAGATAAAATGAAAGAAATGACGGAACTTTCAATGATGTTATTCAAAGATACACTTTACAAAAAGTATGGCAATATAAAAGAGAGAAAGATATTTACACAAGAATCTTTGTGGAGAGAGCCAGAAAAATTCTTAGAAGAGTATCCGTTGATTTTAAGCACAACACATTCATTAAGAGGGAGCTTAAGTAAGGATACAGTGTATGATTACTTGATTATTGATGAGGCTTCACAGGTGGATATTGTTTCTGGTGCACTTGCACTAGCGAGTGCAAAAAACGTGGTAATTGTTGGTGACTTAATGCAATTACCTAATGTAGTTACTAAGGAAGTAGGAAAAAAGGTTGAGCCGATATTCGAACAATATCAACCAGGTGATGGATTTAATTATGTGAAACATAGTCTGTTATCATCATTTCAAGAAATATTTCCTGAAGTTTCAAAGACGATGTTAAAAGAACACTATAGATGTCACCCTAAAATAATACAATTTTGTAATCAGAAGTTTTATAATGGTGAGTTAATTATCATGACAGAAAACAAAAATGAAGAAGACACATTAAAAGCTTTTATCACAGCAGAGGGGAATCATGCTAGGGGACATTATAACCAACGCCAGATTGATGTTATTAAAAAAGAAATATTGCCATGCTTTGAACATAAGTTAGATGAAGTGGGTATTGTATCGCCGTATCGGGAACAAAAACATGCAATAGAAGATCAGATAATTGAGGCTGGCATTGCAATTGATACAGTTCACAAGTTTCAAGGACGTGAAAAGAATAATATTATATTGACAACAGTGGACAATATTATTTCCAAATTCACTGATAATCCCAATATGCTTAATGTTGCAGTGTCACGTGCCAAAGATCACCTTTTTGTTGTTGTATCTAAAAATGAGAGAAATGCTAATACAAATATTGATGATTTGGTAAGATATATACAATATAACAATATGGAGATTGTTCATAGTAAGATATATTCAGTTTTTGATTTGCTATACAAGGGGTTTACTGAAAGGCGGATGGATTTTATTAAAAAGCGAAAGTCAAAATATGATTCTGAAAATCTAATGTATCAAATTATATTGAAGGTTTTAGCCAAAGAACGGTTTATGAAATTGGGAGTTGAAAGTCAGTATCAGCTTAAGAATCTTATTCAAGACGGAGGACTATTAAATGAAGAAGAGCGAAAATATGGTATGCATGGCAATACAGCTATTGATTTTCTCATATTTGAAAAAGTAACGGATAAAAGACCTGTCTTAGCTATTGAAGTAGATGGATATAGATATCATAAGAAAAATACGAAACAAGGAGAACGAGATAAGAAAAAAGATGCTATTTTAGAAAAATATCAAATTCAATACATACGATTTAATACAGTAGAAAGTGAAGAAGAAAAACGTCTTATACAAAAATTAGATGATGTTATGTACTAGGTACAAGTTTTTTATTCAGGTGTAATAGCAATCATTTTACAAAAAACAATAAGATAGAATAATATGTAGGTGATTGTAAAGCTCAAAAGGTGTTCAATGCGGATAACTGTTAGAAATTCTAACGAAATTATAGGTTTTATAAGTATTTTTGTGAAAGAGCTTTCTAAAGTTTAAGCAGAGGGAGCTAAGTCAGAAAGTCTTAACCATAAAGGTTTGATTGTTTTCTACTTTTTGGATTACATTGTTATTAAATTATTTAGCTTTAATTAGTTTTAATATTTAGGGGTAGACAGAAAAAGAATTTAAACAAAAAATAGTTTGGCTCACCTTGAATAAAGAGGTCACACTCTTGCAAGTGCGAGGTCAAAGTTTCAAGGAGGAAACAGAGTCACTCTATCTACTAAAAAGTTATACAGTTATAGGTTACTTTTATTAACCTAAATATATTGTAAAAGGAGATTAAATTGAGTAAGGTTGAAATTATTTTAAATGTAAAATCAAGCAGTAAACGTAAGAAGTTCATTGATAATCAATTGATTACAGTTAATCAAATTCACAATATCAATGAACTAATAACCAATATTGTGAGCGAAAATGTAGACGCATATAATCAAAAGAAAACAGATCAGCAGCTATTTCAGTATCTTACACAAAAAGAGATAGAAGATACTTTGCATATTGGGAAAGTTGGATTTGATGACCGCAAAAATGAAAAACAACAAAATAAAGAAGAGGCTGTCAAAACAGCATTATTAGCATTCAAAGATGGTATTATAAGAGTTTTTATTGATGAAGAAGAGATTGAATATAATTGTACTTATAGTTTAAAACCACACACAAATGTGACTTTTATAAAAATGGTTATGTTAGCAGGAAGAATGTGGTAGAAGGAGAAATCAGTGAGTAGTCAATTAAGAATAAAAAATGAAAAATATTCACAAAAACTAAATGAAAAATTATTAAATGTGAGCGGAGATAAAAAAACAAAAGAATTGCTTGAATTAGTTGTTAAGATAAGTAAAAGTCAAAGTTTGGAAACAAATAAACAGCTATTTTTTGAGCTTATAAATATCGATTCTCTAAGTTTAAAAGAAATGTATGAAAAGTCTATAAAATATATCTACGAAGCGGCATTAAACAAAGATTTACAATTACTATTTAAGCAGATGTTTTTACGTCTTGATGAATATTCCTATCAAAACGGAATGTTTAGAAGAGCGCTTAACACAAAAGTTCCTATATATTTGAAAGAACGAGTTATAGAGTTTGTTTTAGCAATTTATTTTCAATATGATGATTTTGAAATCATGAACTTTTTAAATGACCCTAATAGTGTAAACTATGACTACTATAAGCCATCAGCGTTTATTTTAGAGGCAATGCTTGCTCAGTATATTGACAATGGGAATGAAGAAGTTATACAGACTTTAAAAGAAATCATAAATAGTGAAACGAATACAATTACATTTACGCATACTATGCTAAGAGGGATTAGTAAAAGTCAAAATACAGATTTGTATAAAGATGTAATGAACTTATTAAATGCCGCAAAACTTCAAGAAGGTGTTCGTCAGATGATTTTAGAAGCGGCAGATTCTGGAGCTATTGAATACTTTAAACTTGTAGTAAAAACAATTATCGATTTAGATTTAGCAAGGTTTAGTTCTTGTGTAAGAGCGATTAACACATGGGTCGGGTTTGGTTATGATACAGATAATAAACGTGAAATCAAAATGATTATTGCACTTATTGATGAATATTTAAGTGATGAAAACAAGCGAAATGTAATATTAGATACCAATCATACACTAGAATTATATTTATCACTATGGGCAACAGGCGTTTATGAAGCAGTTGATGCGCTAGAATTAGCAAAAACTTATCTAAAAGGTAATAAACACCAAAAATTAATAGCAGCTTATTTTTTAAATCAATTACAATCAGCAGCAATGACAACGACAATTGCGCTTGATTACATTGATGATGAAGATTTGGATGTTTTTGCATATCTTTCCTGTAGTATTAAAGCATCATATGCCAGTTTATACAATCAGAATAAAGATGTAGTAAGACAGGCGATTAAGAATAATTCAAATATAAAAGCTGCAGCAAATAGACAAAAGTTGTTTGATATATATGCAAAGAAAATAATTGATATTCCAAAAGAAGGCTATCATGTACTTGACAAGCCATTTCAGTGGTCCTCATTTTCTGTACAACGAGAATCTCTTCTTTATACAATGTTTTTCTTATGTATCCTAAATAAAAATGATAAAAATGTAAGCCGTATGATTGAACGAGCAGATATGGCTGATTCATATATTAAAATTAATATCATTAAATATCTATTAGATACAAGTAAAGAAGTAGAGAAACAATATTTATTAGCTTATTTAGAGGACAAAAGTGTTCCAGTAAGAGAAGCCGCAGTTAAAGAACTAAAAGCTGTTGATTTAAGTGATGAGGAAGTCATAAATATTAGTGAATTATTACGTTTGAAAACAGGTGGAATTAGACAAACAATTATAGAATTAATTGCCGAACAAGTGATGCCTTGTCAGGAGATGATTATAAACAATCTAATCAAAGATAAGTTAGTGACAAAACGCTTAGCAGCTCTTGATTTATTACTAAAAATGAGTAGACAGGAAAATTGTAAACATGAATTTATTCAAGAGAGTATTCAGGCAATTAACAAACCAACAAAAGAAGAGATGATTTTAATTGAACAGTTAAGCGGTAAAGATAAACAAGGTGAATATACTAAAGAGAATGGGTATGGATTGTATGAACCAGATTGTATACCCGATTTCAAGCAAACATATAAAGATACAAAGACAATCAATGAATTTATAAATGTACCAGTGAAGCGGTTAATTGAAATTCTCACTATTTTTAGTAAATTTATTGAAGAATATAAAGATTATGAATATGATATTCGATATTACAATGGAAATCGAGATACAGTTATCTTTGGTGGTTCAAAATGGTGGAGCATTCCTTTTGATAAAGGGATAGCAAGTAAGTATGATGCTTCTTTTGAGGATTATGTATTAAATGAAGAAATAGAAAAATTAATATTAGATAATCATATAAAACCAATAGAGTTATTAAGATTGAGCTATCTTAATTGTATGGGTAATTCAAATACTGGTTTATTGTATAACCAAGGTTATTTTGATGAGTACATACAATTATTTAATGAAACTTTTAAAATTGATGATTTTAATGATTGTTATGATTTGTGGAAAGATATACCCTATCGAGAGTTGGCAGTAAATATAGTTGCAATATACACACGCTTGAAAAGTGATAATGAAATATTTAATATTACATACAATATTTTATCTGATTTTATAGCATTGTATGGAAAAAGAGATATCTTTAAAGAAAATATGAGGGATGAAGGTAAATCTATTTACGGGACTACAGAATTAAAATTATTTAGTGCAACGGAAATTATGTTTTTTATCAATTTAAAAAGAGAATCACATAGAGAACTTGTGAATTTTAAAAAGTCGATTGCATTAAGTTATAAATTAGCTAGTTTACAAGATTATGTATATATAGGTTTAGAAATATTAGATATTGTCCGAGCGGTAGAGGAAAATATTTTGCCGGTCAATGAATTGTATCGAACCTTTTTTAATGTAAATCCAGCTGGGAAAATGAAGGATTATACAAGTAAAATTTACCGTGAAAAAAGGGAACATTTAAGACAATATCCAATATTAAAGGAAGTTAGTAATAATGTAATAGAAAGAGTAATTGAGATTGAAATGAAGCGTGGCGATAGTGTTACGGATGTAAGTGCTATGGCAGAAGCGATTAATACACATTATGGTGTAAAGCATTTTGTGAATTTATTAGTTGCTTTAGGAAATGAAAGTTTTATTCGGGGATATGCTTATAGTAGCGTAAATTCCAAAAAAGAAGTATTATCATCATTGTTAAAAGCGTGTTATCCATCTAAATATGATACACAGGAAGCTTTTAATCAAGCTATGAAAGGTATAATCAGCGATGAAAGGCTAATAGAAGCAGTTATGTATGTTCCAGCATGGGCAAACTATTTGGAGAATTATTTAGGTTGGGCTGGAGTAAAAAGTGCTATCTGGTATTTCCATGCTCATTCAAATGATAGTGTATCTGCTGAGTATGAAAGTGAAATAGCCCCATTTTCTCCTATATCAAGAGTAGACTTTCAAGATGGAGCATTTGATATTAACTGGTATATGAATACCTATAAAATGCTTGGAAAAAAACGCTTTGACTTATTCTTTAATAGTGCAAAATATATCAGTGGAGGTAGCAGTCATCGCCGTGCTCAATTATTTGTGGAGGCAGTCCAAAATAAATTGAGAGCAAGAACTCTTGAAAAAGAAATAATAGATAAGCGTAACAAAGACAAATTACTATCTTATGGGTTGATACCACTAGGTAAAAATGCAGAAAGTGAAGCACTGAAACGTTATGAATTTATTCATAAGTTTTTGAAACAAAGCAAAGAGTTTGGAGCACAAAGAAGAGAAAGTGAAAAGAAAGCCAGTCATATTGCACTAATCAATTTAGCTCAGAACCTAGGGTATGAAGATACCAATATTTTTTCATGGCGAATGGAATGTGCAAAGTTAGAAAGCATTAGCAAGTATTTTGAAGCGAAAATGCTTGATGTCTATGAAGTGGCACTAGAAATTGATGAAGAGGGAAGTGCTTCAATTATTGTTATTAGCGACGATAAGCGATTGAAGAGTGTACCAACAAAACTCAAAAAAGATAAGTATATTTTAGAACTAAGTGAAGTTGTAAAGTCGCTAAAAGAACAATATGTGCGTGCAAAAGAAAGTTTTGAAAATGCAATGATTTCGCAAACAGAATTTATATATCAAGACATTATCGAATTTACGAATCATCCAGTAATCAATGCGATTATGAAGACATTAGTGTTTGCTTGTAATAACCGCTTTGGGTTTATTCATGGGAATGAATTTGTTGATGATACAGGAAAACATACAAATTTAAATGAAACGGAATTGCTGCAAGTAGCCCATCCATATGCTCTTATGACAAACAAAGTCTGGTCAAACTATCAAAAATATGTTTTTGATATGGAACTTGTACAGCCATTTAAACAGGTGTTTCGAGAGTTATATACAATAAATGCCGATGAAAAGGAAAGTAATACAATATCTAGAAGATATGCAGGACATCAAATACAACCACAAAAGACAGTTGCATTATTAAAAACAAGAGGTTGGAATGTATATTATGAAGAGGGATTGCAAAAAGTTGATTTCAAACACAATGTTATTTCAAGAATGTATGCAATAGCGGATTGGTTTTCACCTGCTGACAATGAAGCTCCTACAATGGAAACAGTGGAGTTCTTTGATCGAATAAGTAGAGAGCATATAGCATTTGATAAAATTAATCCAATTCTTTTTTCTGAAACAATGAGAGATGTGGATTTAGTAGTGGCAGTGGCGCATGTGGGAGGAGTGGATCCGCAAGCGAGTCATTCTACAATAGAGATGCGACGAGTATTAGTTGAAGAAACTTTACGACTTATGAAAATAAATAATGTAATTTTTACGGATAAGTTTGCAAAAGTAAAAGGACATTATGGTGAATATAACATTCACTTGGGAAGCGGGCAAATACAAATGCAGGCAAAAGGGAGTGTGAATATTTTAGCAGTACAGTCACAACATCGTGGAAAATTATTCTTGCCATTCTTAGATGAGGACCCTCGAACAGCAGAAATTGTGAGTAAAATTGTATTGCTGGCAAATGATACTGCAATTAAGGACCCAATGATATTAGAGCAGATTAAATAATAAAATTATAATAGTAGGAGGAAGATTGTATGGATTTATAAAATGCAAAATATCTTTTATCCTTTCATTCTTCAAGAAACGAAGATATAGAAAATCTATTGTGGGATAGTGGTTTTGTACGGTTACTAAGACCATTTAAAGATAAAATATTCTTTAAGTGTAGCATTTCATGAAGTAATGATAATCATTTTGAGTTTGCCTGAATTTTTAACAAAAGAAAATCTTGATAAAAATATAGCAGCAGACCTTCGGAGTATTATTTAATTGGGTGAATTTGGGGAATGTTCTAATGGTGAAGTATTTAGTGAAAAAAAGCAAAAAGAGATTGAAAACTGTGTAGACCATATATCGTATGCTGTTTTCTATTTATTAGATGCACAGATGTAGAAACAGCTTTTGAAATTTATTTTCATAATTATCCAGAACATAAATTATTATAGATACTTTTAGATTTAAGAAAAATCCCAGCATTAGCGGGGATTTTTCTTTGAAATAGCTAGGTTTGTGATATAAAATGTGCAATTTTGGGGAGTGTAAATAGAATATGTAAGTTTAAAAAGACTTTACATTATATTTACACTCCCCAGTCTGATGAAAATATCTGTACTTCCTTAATATTTAATATAATTTTATAATAAAGTGTATTTTATACTAAATAATCATTAAGCCTTGACTTAAGAAATTCTAAATGACTTGATTCATTTTTAATTTGGTCATTTTTAAGAGCATAGGCGGTAAGTGACTTTAAGTCTTCTTTGTCATCAACAATAGATTTACCAATACCGTCAGTATAACTCTTATAACGTCTTTCAACTTCATTTTCAAGGAACTTATCTTCTTTAATCTTAGCAGCAGCTAAAAGTCCTCTTGCAAAAGTATCCATACCAGCAATGTGAGCAAGGAATAAATCATTCATTTCAAATGAAGAACGGCGAACCTTTGCATCAAAATTGATACCACCAGGAGCAATACCGCCATTTTCAAGAATTTGATACATAGCAAGAGTAGTGTCATAAATATTTGTAGGGAATTCATCAGTATCCCAGCCAAGCATAACATCTCCTTGATTAGCATCAAGTGAACCAAGTGCATTATAGCAGCGGGCAACAGCCATTTCATGGTCAAAAGTGTGACCAGCAAGTGTTGCATGGTTAGCTTCAAGGTTCAATTTGAAATAGTCAGTAAGTTTATATTTTTGTAAGAAAGCCATAGCAGTAGCAGCATCATAATCATACTGATGTTTAGAAGGCTCCATTGGTTTAGGTTCGATAAGGAAAGTTACATCTAGTTCAATTTCCTTAGAATATTTTACAGCCATATGGAAAAGTCTTGCAATGTTATCTTGTTCAAGCTGCATATCAGTATTAAGAAGGCACTCATAACCTTCACGCCCGCCCCAGAATACATAGTTTGATGCTCCAAGTTTTTTAGCAATATCTAAGCCCTTTTTAACTTGAGCTGCGCTATAAGCAAAAACTTCTGCGTTGCTTGAAGATGCAGCACCATGAACAAATCTAGGATTTGAAAAAAGGTTTGCAGTATTCCAAAGAAGTTTAATACCGGTTTCGTCCATTTTTGCTTTAATTAAATCAGTAATTTCATCAAGGTTATTGAAAAACTCTTGAAGAGTATCACCTTCTGGAGCAATATCTTTATCATGGAAGCAGAAGTATTCAACACCAAGTTTGGTGAAAAATTCAAATGCAGCTTCTACACGATTTCTAGCTGTTTGCATTGGATCTTCAGTCATCCATGTACGTACATTAGTAGAATCACCAAAAGGGTCAGAACCATCTTGTGTCATAGTATGCCACCAAGCCACTGCAAAGCGAAGGTGTTCTTTCATAGTTTTTCCTAAAACTATCTGTTCTGGATTGTAATAACGGAATGCAAAGGGATTTTTAGATGTTGGTCCCTCATATTGAATTTTTTGTACTTCAGGAAAATAAATCATTTTTAATTCCTCCTACTTGTAAAATTTTTAATTTGTTAGTATAATAAACTAATTAAAATAATCATAACGTTAAAAGAGATGTTTGTCAATAAACTATCTGAAAAATTTACTTATAAATTTGCTATGAAATATTGATAGATAAAAGTATATTTTGAGATATTATTATGAAACGAAGAAATTCTTTAAATGTTTTAATTAAGAGAAATATATTTAGGAGGTATGTCATGTTGTATATTGGTGTAGATTTAGGGACTTCAGCAGTAAAAGCATTACTTATGAGTGAAGAAGGTAAAATTATTAAAACTGTATCAAGAGAATATCCGCTTAGTTTTCCTAATTCTGGCTGGTCAGAGCAAGAGCCTGAAGATTGGTATGAAAATTCACTAGAGGCAATAGCGGAACTTTTAAAAGGTCAAGATAGTTCTAAGCTTAAAGGTATAGGTGTAGGCGGTCAAATGCATGGACTTGTTATTTTAGATTCCGAAGATAAAGTTATAAGACCAGCAATTTTATGGAATGATGGAAGAACCACTAATGAAACTAATTATCTTAATGAAGTAATTGGTAAGGAAAAACTATCAGAATATACCGCCAATATTGCTTTTGCAGGGTTTACAGCACCTAAAATTCTTTGGGTAAAGGCAAATGAACCAGAGAATTTTGCTAAAATAGAAAAAATTATGCTTCCAAAAGATTACTTGGCATATAAACTTACAGGAATGTTTTGCACAGATATGTCAGATGCTTCAGGTATGTTGTTAATGGATGTAAAAAATAGATGCTGGTCTAAAGAGATGCTTGATATTTGCGGGATAACAAAGCAGCAGCTTCCTAAATTATATGAGAGTTATGAAGTAGTTGGACATATAAAGGCTGATATTGCTGAGAAATTAAATATAAATGAAGATGTAAAAGTAGTAGCTGGTGCAGGTGACAATGCAGCAGCGGCAGTAGGAACTGCTACAGTAGCCGATGGAAGCTGTAATATTTCCCTTGGAACCAGCGGAACAATATTTATATCAAGTGATAAATTTGGTGTAGATAAATATAATGCTCTTCATTCTTTTGCTCATGCAAATGGTAAATATCATTTAATGGGATGTATGCTTAGTGCTGCTTCTTGTAATAAATGGTGGATGGAAGAAATTTTAAGAGATAAAGATTATGCTAAAAATCAATCTAATATTATTGAACTTGGTGAAAATAGCGTGTTTTATCTTCCATACCTAATGGGAGAACGTTCGCCTCACAATAACCCAGATGCAAGAAGTACATTTATAGGAATGAGTATGGATACAACTAGAGAGGATATGACTTTAGCAGTGCTTGAGGGAGTAGCTTTTGGACTTAGAGATTCACTTGAAGTAGCTAGAAATCTTGGAATAGATGTTAAGAGAACTAAAATATGCGGCGGAGGTGCAAAAAGTCTGCTTTGGAAGAAGATAATCGCTAATGTTATGAATTTAAAAGTAGATGTGATTGAAAGTGAAGAAGGTCCTGCTCTTGGCGGTGCTATGCTTGCAGCTGTGGGCTGCGGAGCTTATAAAGATGTTGAAACTATAGTGGAACAATTAGTTAATATAGTTGACACAGTTGAACCAGAACCAGAGCTTGTTGCTAAATATGAAAAGAAATATCAGCAGTTTAGAAAAATATATCCAGTAGTTAAAGATTTATTTGGAGAATTGAAATAAGGATATCATGAGTGTAAGGAAAATATAGTTGAAAATCTAGGTTTGAAATAATAAAAAGGGGTGATTTCCTAGCTTTACCATAAGAAAATATGAAGAAATTCAATAAAATCAATGTTTTCAATGGCAGGGTACATAGTTATGAAGTTGTAAAAATAGAATATTGATAGATATAAGGGATACTGTTTTTGTAAATGGTATCCCTTGTTTTGTGCCAATATATCCAGATAATTGGTTAGGTGGTTGGATTTATTTATTGTATCTGATTTCTAAAATCCATTAAGATACTTGCCAACCGTTTTTTGGTTGATTTTAAATTCTTTTACCATTTGCCTTTTATTAATTTTCAATGTTCTGTATTCTAAAAATAGTTTTAATTTATCTAGGTATTTCAAGGTATTAATTGTCATATGTGTAATTATGTTTATTTTGATTATCCTAGCATTTATATATCCATTTTGTTTAATATGCTCTATGATAACGCTGTTGCTGAAGCTATGTATAAAATAATTAAAACAGAGTTCGTTTTTAATAAAATCTTCTCAAGTCTTGATGAACTGTCCACCTTGCTTTTTGATTATGTTAATTGGTTTAATAATTTTATAATTCATGGCTCTTTGGGATATTTATCCCCTATACAATATAAACATGTAGCGTTCAACTAATTTTTGTTCATTTTATGGTTAACTATCCACATTTGACTATCTATTTTTATTATCCTAAAACAGGAATGAAAAATTGAAAAATAGATACATATATTCTAATTTAGAAATTAAGTTTATTATGAAAATTATGGAAAGAAAGAATATGAGGAAAATAATTGTTGTGTATATCTAAAAAAACAGTTAAAATTAAGCTAATAGATTATTGGATTACAAACTTAATACTTATGTAAACTGATATTTATCAGTTGGCTTAATTATAATAGAGTAATACTAATAAAAAAGATATAGTAATATAAATAAAATATATTGACTGTAAGAAAGGACAATGAAGAACTATGAAAGCTATAAGGAATACTAAATCACAAAATATTAAAAGGAAAGATGATGTAAAGATTCGTATCAGAAAAGCTGCTGAACTGCAAGCAGAGCAATTATTTTCTTTATTTGAGAACTCTCCCAAGGGATATGATGAAGATGGAGTAGAAAAATCCATAGAAAAATTTGGTAAAAATGTTGTAAGTATGGGTAAAGAGGAATCTTTATGGAAAAAAATTATAGAATCCTTTGTTAATCCTTTTACTGCTATATTGATTGCACTTGCAGGTGTATCGTTTGTTACTGATGTAATATTGCCATTACCAGGAAATAAAGAACCTATTACGGTCATTATTATAGTATCTATGGTACTTATTAGCGGGTTTATGAGGTTTATTCAAGAAACCAGATCAGGGAATGCTGCTAAACGACTTTCTGCTATGGTAGAAACTACTACAGATATACAAAGGGTGACTGGAAGGGCAGAGCTTCCTCTTAGTGAGGTTGTAGTTGGAGATATTATTTATTTAGCGGCAGGGGATATGGTTCCTGCTGATATGAGAATTATACAGGCTAAGGATTTATTTGTAAGTCAATCAGCTTTGACAGGGGAGAGTGAACCTTTAGAAAAACTTGGAACGGCAGTTGATAAGTCGTTTAATGAGGCTATTACAGATGCACCTAACATAGTTTTTATGGGAAGTAATGTAATTAGCGGTTCAGCAATGGGGATAGTCATAGCGGTTGGAGATGATACTCAGCTTGGTTCTGTGGCTAAAGCAATTTCTACTGACAATGGAGGAACCAGTTTTGAAAAGGGTGTCAACTCTGTTTCATGGGTATTGATTAGATTTATGCTAGTAATGGTTCCTATAGTATTTTTCATAAATGGGTTTACTAAAGGAAATTGGATGTCAGCGTTTTTATTTTCAGTATCTGTAGCTGTTGGACTTACTCCAGAAATGCTCCCTATGATAGTAACTACTTGTCTTGCAAAGGGTGCTATTTCTATGTCTAAGGAAAAAACTATTATTAAAAACCTTAATTCTATACAAAATTTTGGTGCAATGGATATTCTTTGCACTGATAAAACAGGAACTCTTACTCAAGATAAGGTGGTACTTGAACAACATTTAGATGTTACAGGGAAAGAGGATATACGTGTATTAAAACATGCTTATTTGAATAGTTATTTTCAAACAGGATTAAAAAACCTAATGGATTTAGCCATTATTGAGAGAATTGACAAGACTGCTGAGGAACTTGAGATGTTGAGGGGTCTTGAAGTTACTTATGAAAAAGTAGACGAAATTCCTTTTGATTTTGATAGACGAAGAATGAGTGTAGTGGTGGCAGATAAGACTGGTAAGACACAGCTTATAACTAAAGGCGCAGTAGAAGAAATGCTATCTATTTGTGAATTTGTAGATTATGAAGGTGAGGTAAGACCACTTACAGATGAACTTAGGGAGAAGATTCTTATAACAGTAGATGGGCTTAACGATGACGGCATGAGGGTTATTGCTGTTGCCCAAAAGACTAATCCAGCTCCAGCAGGAGCTTTTGGAGTTAAAGATGAAGCAGATATGCTTTTAATTGGATATTTAGCATTTTTAGATCCTCCTAAGGAAACTACCAGTGCTGCAATTAAGGTTTTAAATGAGAATGGTGTAGAAGTTAAAATTCTTACAGGAGATAATGATAGGGTTACTCGATGTATTTGCAGGCAAGTAGGACTTAGAGTAGATAATTTGCTGTTAGGTGTAGATGTTGATAAAATGAGTGATGAAGAATTAAAGATTGCTGTTGAAAATACTAATGTATTTGCAAAACTTTCTCCAGATCAAAAGTCTAGGATAGTATTACTTCTTAGGGAAAACGGTCATACGGTGGGATATATGGGAGATGGTATAAATGATGCTGCTGCAATGAAAGTTTCTGATGTAGGAATTTCAGTGGACACGGCAGTTGATATTGCAAAAGAGTCAGCAGATATAATTCTTCTTGAAAAGAGTTTAATGGTGCTTGAGAGAGGAATTATTGAAGGAAGAAAGACCTATGCAAATATGATTAAGTATATTAAAATGACAGCTAGTTCTAACTTCGGAAATATGTTTTCTGTACTTTGTGCCAGTGCATTTTTACCATTTTTACCAATGGAATCTATTCACTTAATATTGTTGAATTTAATTTATGATATATCATGTACTGCTATTCCGTGGGATAATGTGGATGAAGATTACTTGAAAGTTCCTAGAAAATGGGATGCTTCTTCTGTTGGAAGTTTTATGATATGGATTGGACCTACAAGTTCGATTTTTGATATAATTACTTATTTGTTTATGTATTTTGTAGTATGTCCTTTAATGACTGGCGGAATGGTTTATCATAAAATTGCAGACCCAGCTATTAAGGCGAGCTATATTGCAATATTTCAGGCGGGTTGGTTTGTGCAGTCTATGTGGACACAAACATTGGTTATACATTTAATTCGTACAGCACATATTCCTTTTATTAAGAGCAGGGCATCAGGAAGTTTGACTGGTATTACATTTATAGGAATATTATTACTTACAATTATTCCATTTACACCATTTGGTCACGCCATTGGTTTAGCGGCACTTCCTGCAATGTTCTTTGGCGGGCTTACTGTTATAGTATTGGCTTATATGGTAGTGGTGACATTGGCAAAGAATATGTATATTAGACGATATGGAGAATTATTGTAGTGCAATAACATTAGTTTAGATAAGTTTATTATTATGTGTAAAATAAAAATTTTTATTATAATGCAGTGTGAGATAATGCTGAAATATTAGCTGACATAGATATTGGTATAAACTATAATGTTATGTGGATTTTAATTGAAAGATTTTAAGAGTTGGTGGAAAAATATAGAAAAGCAATAGTATTTAAAGAACCAAGAGGGATAAGTATTAGTCCATTCTTGGTTCTTTACTTTTTATGACAGTATATAACATGCCTTGAAGCAATATTTTTTCCGATTTGCTGTGCTACTGTTAATCAGTGTACATCATAATATACTTCTCTCTTATGTCTTGTAATGATATAAAATGCATAGTTTGGAATCTTTGTTTTGTAATGAACTGGATTGGAGTGTGTTGTACTTGAGTACGCTAATTGACGATGATGAAATAGAACTAAAAAATATTGTTTCAGAACCATGTTTGTATATTGCTAAGGGAGGGGAATCTTTAGAAAAAATCAATATTGATTCGTAAGAGAAAGTGGAGAATATTTAAAGAAAACCAATATTGATTCGTAAGAGAAAGTGGAGAATATTTAGAGAAAGCTAATATTGATTTGTAAGAGAATATAAAATTATTGAAAAATAATGATTATAGGGATAGTTTCTATGTTATTATGAAAATAATAGTATATATTTAAGAATTTTAAAGATAGTATTAATTTTTAAAACTTTTGTTAAGTAGTAACATGGAAATTGATAGCTTAATTTTTTATTGCAAAAGAGTATTTTATACTATTATAGTTTGAAAATATTTGAGATATAGTATATAGTTAGCTAGGATATAATTTATAAAATAGCATTTATTTTATACTATCATGATAGTGGTATTAGATTTTTTATTATTTGGCAGATTGAGTATAATAATTTGATTATAGAGGAGATTATAATGAGAACAGGATTTGAGAAAAGTAAGTTAGGAAAGTTTAAAGGCAATAGTATTGGGAATGGCGGAAATAAGAGTAAGGGATTTTATGATAATAATAGTATAGAACGAAAGAATGATACTAAGGAAAAAAATAGAATTAGTGATAAGTCTAAAATATCTGAAAAAAGTGATAAAGTTCGATATGACAATGGCAGTATTAATAAAGAAACTAGAGGGGATTTTAGGGGGGGGATTGAAAAAAGGAAAGGTAAAGATGATTTAAAGGGAAGAAAAAATGATACTGTTAGCTTTAAGAATAATACTGTAAAGAAAGATAAAGGGAATATTAGGACCGATTTTAAAGGGGAAAAATATCATAAAGATAAGGAAGTTAATCGGAAAAATGAAAAATTGCCTGAGGGGATATGCAGGCATTATAATAATTGCGGCGGCTGTCAGTTGCAGAAAATGTCTTATGATAAGCAGTTAAAGTATAAGGAAGATGTATTGAGAAATTTACTCGGAAAGTATGGGAATATTTTGCCTATTATCGGTATGGAAAATCCTAAGTATTATAGAAATAAGGTTCATGCAGTTATTGATTTTGACAGACGCGGAAATGTATTTGCTGGGATTTATGAGGAAAATTCACACAAGATTGTGAAGATTGATGAGTGTTTGATTGAGGATGAATTGTCGGGAAAAATTATAAGGAGTATTTGCAGTTTAGCAAAGTCTTTTAAATATAAAATTTATGCAGAGGATACAGGGCATGGTTTGCTTAGGCACATTTTGATTAAGCGTGGATTTGCTACTGGGGAAATTATGGTGGTTTTAGTACTTTCTTCACCTATTTTACCTTCTAAAAATAATTTTATTAAGGCTATTAGGGAACAATATCCTGAAATCACAACTATTATTGTGAATGTGAATGATAAGCGTACTAATATGGTACTTGGTGATAAAGAAAAAAGTATTTATGGTAAAGGTTTTATAGAGGATATTTGTTGCGGGCTTAGATTTAGGATTTCTTCTAAGTCATTTTATCAAGTAAATCCAGTGCAGACAGAACGACTTTATGGGACTGCCATGGAGTTTGCTGGACTTACAGGAAAAGAAGTTGTAGTGGATGCTTATTGCGGGATTGGAACTATAGGTATGATTGCGGCAAACAATTCGGGTGAGGTGATAGGGATTGAATTAAATAGAGATGCTGTTAGGGATGCTATTCAGAATGCGAAGATTAATAATGTGAAAAATATTAGTTTTTATAATTCGGATGCAAGTGATTTTATGGTGCAAATGGCAGAAAATGATGCCAAAGTAGATGTGGTATTTATGGATCCTCCTAGAGCAGGGAGTGATGAGAGGTTTATTGAGGCTGTTAGAAAATTAAAGCCTAATAAGGTCGTATATATTTCTTGTAATCCAGATACATTGGCAAGAGATTTAGAGGGTTTTAAAAAGATTGGATATAAGGTGCAAAAGATTAGGGGATTGGATATGTTTCCAATGACATCACATGTCGAGACGGTTGTACTTTTGTCCAAACTAAAATAAATGAAATCTATCGGTTTGGACAATGATATACATGATGAAACGGTGGTCAAATTATCCCTCAAAAAAGATATACCTAAGATAGAGGTTGTGATGGAGCCTGACGATGAGAGTAATTATACTCCAGAGGAGAGGGTTACTTATCAGAAGATAAAAAGATTATGTGAAAAACAAGTATGGTGTGAATGTGCATACAAGCTATATTGCACAGGTTAAACGGATGTGTGGGCTTGATATGGGAGAGAATTATAATAAGTCTAAGAAAGAGAATGCGGAAGTGAAGCAGTGTCCAAAGGAGAAGGTGAGTATATTAGGGAAGCGTTGGAACAATATCAACTTTTTCAAAGAAAGTAATTACTTCCATGGTTGAATACAAACTTGGGGGAAGGGATAAAATAATGAATAATTTTATAAATAAAATACTACAAGGTGATTGCATTGAGGTTTTGAAAGGAATTCCTGATAATACAATAGCGGGATGCATTACTGACCCACCATATAATTATGAATTTATTGGGCACAATTGGGATGATAAAGAAATTGAGAGAAGAATAAATAGGAGCAAAGGTGAAAAGTCTTCAACATTAGTCAAAAATATCCCATATGGAAGTGGATTAGCTGGGGGAGTGAGAAATGAGAGATGGTATAAAAAAAACAGGGAAAATATCTTAGAATATCAGAGGTGGGTTGAAAAATGGGGTGTTGAACTATATAGAATTTTGAAACCAGGTAGTTATGTTTTGGTTTTTAATAGTACAAGAACTTCCGCACATATTCAAGTAGCACTTGAAAATGTTGGGTTTTATGCAAGGGATACTATTGTTTGGCGTCGTCAAAGCGGGATTCCCAAAGGATTAAATGCTGAAAAAAAACTGGAAAAGCTGGGAAATTCAAGTGCTTCTGAATGGCATGGTTGGCATAGTGCATTAAGAAATGAGTGGGAATCCATTACTGTTGTTCAAAAACCTTTAAAGGATAATTATATTACAACAATAGCAGAGTATGGTGTTGGGTTGATGAAAACAAAAAATGAAGAAGTTGCGGGATTTCAATCAAATATCATAGAAAATGTGAAAAGAGATTCTAAAAGTGAATTTAATACACATATAACAGTTAAACCATTAGAATTGATGATAAAGCTTGTTGATATGATTATTCCAAAAGTACAAGGAAATATTGTAATAGACCCATTTTTAGGTTCTGGAACAACAGCAGTTGCAGCAACAAAACTTTGTATTGATTGGGTTGGGATTGAATTAAATCCTCATTATGTTGAGATAGCAAAAAAAAGAGTGAACGATGCAGTCGAACACTCTAAATAGGATTGTTTAGTCACGTTTAATAAAATAGTTATCATTAAATAGCTTTAAAATTAATTTTAAATCAATACCGCTTAGACTTTCGATAAAAAGTAAAGCATCATCGCCAGTATATGCTACCCATCCACCTTGTTTAATTGCAGTCATAGCAGCGGGAAGGTTATCATTTCTTACCATCAAAAAGACGGGAGTATATCCCATTTTTTTCATCATAGCACCATATTGTTTAAACTTTTTTAGGGTGCCAGAATCTCCAGAACCAACTCGATATTTAGTATCTATTGCATATTGGCCAACTATTAAATCAACCGGTTCATCCTTTCCATATTTAGGAGCAGGCGAAAACTTATCAGGACAAGCATGTTGAAAGGTAGCTATTACAAGGCGCTGCCAAAACATTCCCAGTTCCCGTCCCCAATATTGTCTGTTTTCTCGTTTCAGTTCAGGCGTTATATTGAAAACATCCATTATTATATCGTGGTCGTCATTTTCTTCATTATATATCTTGGAAGAAAAGCTATCCGAGTATTGTTTAAGGAGTTTGGTAGTATCTTTAAGTAGTTTGTCATTCCGTTTGTTTAACTGTGTCAATGTTAATTTTTTTCGTTTGGTAGTATCTTTAAGTAGTTTGTCATTAAAGGTGGTCATGATTTCTGTTTCCTTTCGTTTTATGTACTGGCTTTATCGTATGCTTTCCAAATAAAGTGTAAGGTTAAGGGGGGGGGGG